>Ga0233438_10001447_pt1 | contig 25826 bp, 22 predicted proteins | sample SI_123_September_FD_182720 | JGI IMG/M metagenome (GOLD analysis project Ga0233438, IMG submission 182720) | Seawater microbial communities from Saanich Inlet, British Columbia, Canada - SI_123_September2016_10_MG | ecosystem: Environmental > Aquatic > Marine > Inlet | place: Canada: British...
GCTGTTATGAAAACAAAAGAATTAAGATTGCTAGCAGTAGAACACCCAAGTATGATGATTATTGCAATTATCTTAATTACCATAGGTTGGTCTAAACATAAAAAGAAAACTTCTAGTGAAGCAAAATTTAAAACATTTGCCATTTTCTATGGTTTAGGTTTATTAGTTATACTTTCAAGAATACCTTGGAGCAACTGGTTTTAATTAATGAAGATACTTAGTTATATACTTTCACCAATATTTGCATTTACCTTTATTCTACTATTGGTTATATTTCATCCATTACAATGGATTGCACTTAACGTTTTTGGAAGAAAAGTACATGAAGCTGTAGTAGCTGCACTTAACTTTTTTTTGGTAAAATCATTGTTAATTTTAGGAGTACCAATGTTCTTACAGAACGAACATGAATTGCCTAAAAACACTTCGTTAATATTCGTAGCCAACCATCAAAGTACTTTCGATATTCCACCTATAGGATGGTATTTTAGAGAGTTTAAACCAAAATTCGTAGCAAAGTATGAATTAGGCAAAGGCATACCTAGTGTTTCCTTTAACTTAAGAAATGGAGGTGCTGCTTTAATCAATAGAAAAGACCCAAAACAAGCTATAGGAGCTTTGGTAGATTTTGCAAAACGTATCAATAAAAATAAATGGGGAGCTATAATTTTCCCTGAAGGAACTAGAAGTAAAACAGGAGCACCTAAAAAATTTGCTTCTAACGGATTAAAAGTAATTACCAAATACAATAAAGAGGGTTATGTAGTTCCTTTAACCATTAACAATTCTTGGAAAGTATTTAAATACGGCAAATTCCCATTAGGAGTTGGAAGTCCAATTACAATTACGACCCACCAGCCAATTAAAATTGATTCTTTGCCTTTTGATGAGCTTTTAGAAAAAACAGAATCAGTAATTAAAGAACATATAAAATAAAAAAATGTCTATAAAAAACATAAGAATAGAAGTAATGCAAACTTTAGAAAAAAAGATGCAGAGCTTCATGGATACTTATTTAATACCTGCTGAAAAAATTTGGCAACCAACAGATTTTTTACCTAATTCACAAGAAAGTTCTTTTATTAGTGAAATAGAAGAAATTAGAGAAATCTCTAAAGAATTGCATGATGATTTTTGGGTAGTATTGGTAGGGGACACAATAACAGAAGAAGCTTTGCCAACCTACGAATCTTGGTTGTTAGATTTAGATGGTGTAACTCAAGATCCAGATAATGGATGGGCTAAATGGGTGAGAACTTGGACCGCCGAAGAAAACAGACATGGTGATGTTTTAAATAAGTATTTATACCTATCAGGAAGAGTTAACATGCGTGAAGTAGAAATTTCTACCCAACATTTAATTGCAGATGGTTTTGATATTGGGACTTCTACAGATCCTTATAAAAACTTTATTTATACTACCTTTCAGGAATTAGCAACGTATGTTTCTCATAATAATGTAGCAAAGATAGCACGTAAAAAAGGGCATAAAGCTTTAGCCAAAATGTCTAAAATTATTGCTGGAGACGAAATGAGACATCACCAAGCATATGCGCATTTTGTAAAAGAAATCTTTAAGATAGATGCCTCAGAAATGATGCTGGCTTTTCAGCACATGATGAAGCATAAAATTGTAATGCCAGCTATGCATTTAAGAGCATCTTTTGGAGAAAAAGGCAGTTTATTTGATGATTTTTCTACAGTAGCACAAAGAATAGGAGTCTACACAGGTTTCGATTACGTAGATATTTTAAAGAAATTAAATACAATGTGGGAGATTGATAAGATTACAAACTTAACTCCAGAAGCAGAAAAGGCAAGAGATTTCTTAATGAAGTTGCCAGACAGAATGTACAGAATAACCGAACGCATTAAAGTACCAGATACTGAGTTTAAATTCAAATGGATGTTACAACCAAGTTAGCATTAGAGTTTTCTAATTGCTAAGATAATTTAGAGATTCTTCAAGTTTTTAAAACTGAAGGATCTTTTTCTTTTAGTAAAATTTAGCTTATTGTAATTTTAAAAATCAACTTTAAAAGCGTCTTTATCATTTAAGAAACCAAGTTTCTCTCTAACTTTATTTTGATTTTCCTTCTTCAAAATAGCTGATGTTGTTTCACCTCTATTTTCTTCTAAAGAAGACAGTTCTTCACCTAGAAAATCTACAATTATGGAGTTTCCTGAATATTGGTAGTTGTTAGCATCAAAACCAGTTCTATTTACACCAATCGTATAACTCATATTTTCTATAGCACGTGCTTTTAAAAGCGTATCCCAAGCTTTAATTCTTGTAATTGGCCAATTAGCCATATATATTAAAAGGTCGTAATTTTCGGTATTTCTAGCCCATACAGGAAATCGTAAATCATAACAAATTAAAGGCCTAATTTTCCAACCTTTATAATCTATAGTAAGTAGTTCTTTTCCTGAGGTATAAACTTTGTGCTCACCAGCTAAAGCAAAAGAATGTCTCTTATCATAAGTCTCAATTTTTCCTGAAGGATGCACAAAAACTAATCTATTATAAAATTTATTATCCTCTTTTATAATCAAGCTTCCAGTAATTGCAAAATCAAATTTTTGAGCCAACCTTTTCATCCATGTAATGCTTGATCCGCTCATAGGTTCAGCTATATTTTTGGGATGCATTGTAAAGCCAGTAGTAAACATTTCTGGTAATACAACTAAATCAGTTGTAGCTGGTAAATCTGTAATTATATCTTCAAAAAACTTTAAATTTTCAGGAGGATTTTCCCAAACTAAATCTGCTTGAATTCCAACTACATGTAATTCGTTTTTCATTAAAATAAAATTGAGGTTTACAGAAGTATAAATGTAAGTTTTTGTAACTTAGAAAACCAAAAAAATACCATGCAATCTTTTATTTCAGAAACCTTAGACGATATTTTAAAAACAACACAATCATTTGAAGATGTGGTTTTTATTTTACCATCTCAAAGAGCTAAGGTATTTGTAAAACAAGAGTTTAAGAACAAGATTTCTGTTGGTTTTTTGCCAGAAATTTTAAATATAGAACAGTTTATACAGCAAGTTTCTGGAGTTCAAAAGGCAGATAGTATACAGTTGTTATTTCATTTTTACAGCATTTATAAGAATGTAGAAAAAAATGCAGATGCTTTTGATGTTTTTTCTTCTTGGGCATTAACAGTCTTGCAAGATTTTAATGAATTAGACCAACATTTAATTAATACAAAAGATATTTTTATTTATTTAAGAGATATAGAACGTCTAAGAAAATGGTCTGTAAAAGGCACCTTTAAAGAAACAGAATTAATAAAAGATCATTATTCGTTTCTAGAAAAGTTAAACATTTATTATGATGCTTTTTATGCATTTCTAATTGATAAAAACATTGGTTATCAGGGGTTAATGTACAGGGAAGCTGTGCATAAAATAGATGACTATTTATCTAAGAATATTGCAAAAAAGTTTTTTTTTATTGGTTTTAACGCTTTAAATAAAGCAGAGGAAAAACTTTTTCAAAAGGTGTTAGAGTTGGGTAATTCTGAAATTTATTGGGATATTGATGAGGCTTTCTTTACAACCAATCATCAAGCAGGAAAGTTTATTAGAAAGTATAAAGATGAATGGAAATATTTTGAGAAAAATGCCTTAAAGACAATAGGAAAAAACTTCTTGAAACCTAAAGAAATAAAGGTAATTGGCGCAGCAAAAAACACTACACAAATAAAATATGTTGGTGAGGTTTTAGAAAAAATGCCAAATTTTGTGAATACTGCTTTGGTTTTGGCAGATGAAACTTTGTTGCCAATCACTCTAAATTCTTTACCGAAAAATATTAGTGCAATTAATATAACTATGGGTTATCCTTTAAAAGATGTACCTACAACAAGTTTATTATTTTCTATTTTTCAGTTATATACGTCTCAAGAAAAATTACAGAAAACCACTGCAAATCAATTTTATTATAAAGATGTTATTCGCTTTTTAAAACACCAATCAATTTATTGTCTATTAAGTGCTATAGATGAGTTTACTGTTCAGATAGCAAAGAACAATCAAACTTTTATTACTGAAAGTGATGTTGAATATTTATTGAAAGATGAAGAGGTTTCTATACAAAGTGTTATACAGAAATTGTTTAAACCATTTATTTCGGTAGCAGATTTTATCAATCAAATATTAGCCTTAATAGATGTTTTAAAGGTAAATGTAAACAGCTTAGAGAAAGAATATTTGTTTCGTTTTTATACTGCTTTTACACAATTAAAAACCTTGCAAACAACGTTTGAATATTTTACAAATCTAAAAACATTATCGCATTTTTTTAAACAACTTATAGATTCAGAAAGTTTGTCTTTTCAAGGAGAACCTTTAAAGGGTTTACAGTTAATGGGTATGTTAGAAACGCGAGTGCTAGATTTTGAAAACGTTATTTTAACATCGGCTAATGAAGGTGTTTTACCTGCAAGTAGTCAGCAAAATTCGTTTATTCCTTTTGATGTGAAAGTAGAATTTGGCCTGCCAACTTACAGAGAAAAAGATGCTATTTTTTCGTATCACTTTTTTCGATTAATGCAAAGGGCTAAGAATATATATATTTTATATAACACAGAACACGATGTTTTTGGTAGTGGAGAAAAAAGTAGATTTGTTACGCAATTAGAGATGATGAGAACAGATGTTATTCAAAAGATAGTGTCGCCAAAAGTAGTTGCACAAAATTCAGAATTAAAAGAAGTTGCTAAAAATGAAGAAGTTTTCAATAGATTAAAAGAGATTGCAAAATCTGGATTTTCACCTTCTTCATTAACAAATTATTTATACAATCCTATTGCATTCTATAAACAGAAAATATTAAAAATTAAAGAGTTCGATGATGTAGAAGAAACTGTAGCTTACAATACTTTAGGCACCATAGTTCATGAAACATTAGACAAATTGTATCAACCATTTGTTGGTAAATATTTACAAGAGGAAGATGTTGTAATAATGCAAACAAAGGCGAAAGATTTAGTCGTTAAGTATTTTAAAATCGAATTCAAAAATGGAGACATTTCTACAGGTAAAAATCGATTAATCTTTGAGGTTGCAAATCGATTTGTAAGCAATTTTTTATCGAAAGAAATAGTGCTTTTAAAAGATAAAAACAATCAATTAAAAATTATTGCAACTGAAGAAAATTTAGCTGCAGAAATTACTATTGATGGTTTAGATTTTCCAATTAAATTACATGGTAATGTAGATAGAGTAGATGAATTAAACGGAGAAATACGTATTATAGATTACAAATCTGGTATGGTAAAATCTTCTGAATTAAAAGTGACAGATTTTGAAGAATTAAGACCTAAAGAACAATACAAAGCTATTCAGGTTTTGCTTTACGCCTATCTATTTACAAAGAATAAAAAGTTTGATTTTTCTAAAAATTTAAAAGGTGGAATTTATTCTTTTAAAAACCTAAATGAAGGTTTTTTGAGTATTAACTTTTCATCTAACTATAGAAACCCAGAAACTAATATAACTCAAGAAAAGTTAGAAGAATTTATAGTGCAATTAGAAAAATATATTTTAGAAATTTTTAATGTTACCGTCCCTTTTATTGCTCCTGCTGACTTAAAATATTAGTTTTAAAATTAAAAGTAAATGGTTTCCTCTTTTTTAGAGCATTACCTTTGTAAAAAGATTTTTTTTGAAGACAGATATTAGTTTAAAAAATATAAATAAATTGGCAATTCCGGCTTTAATTGCTGGTATTGCAGAACCTCTATTATCAATTACAGATACTGCTATTATTGGTAATATAGACACTAATGCTACAGAAAGTTTAGCTGCGGTGGGTATTGTAGGCGCATTTATCTCTATGCTAATTTGGGTTTTTGGGCAAATACGAAGTGCTATATCATCTATTATCTCTCAGTATGTTGGTGCAAATAAAACAAATGAAATACAAAAATTACCAATACAAGCAATAGTCATTGTTATTTCTGGTAGCCTTTGTATTTTGTTTTTAAGTTATCCTTTTGCTAAAGAAATATTTGAATTTTATAATGCTTCAGGTCAAGTTTTAGAATATTGTATTAGCTACTTTAAAATAAGAATTTTCGGATTTCCCTTCTCTTTATTTGTGTTTTCAATTTTCGGTATTTTTAGAGGATTGCAAAATACATTTTACCCGATGATAATTGCAATTGTAGGTGCGTTACTAAATATTGTTTTAGATTTTATTTTTGTTTATGGTATTGATGGTTTGTTGCCAGCTATGCACATAGAAGGTGCTGCTTATGCAAGTTTAATTGCTCAAATTATAATGGCTGTAATTGCTGTTTTTTTACTAGTAAAAAAAACGGAAATATCTTTACAGTTCTCACTGCCATTCCACCACGAAATTCGAAAGTTGTTGGGTATGATTGCTAATTTATTTATTAGAACATTGGCATTAAATACTGCCTTGTATTTTGCGACAGCTTACGCTACAAATTATGGTCCAGCCTACATTGCTGCTTATACTATTGGTATTAATATATGGCTCTTAGGTGCTTTTATGATAGATGGTTACTCAAGTGCGGGTAATATTTTATCTGGAAAATTATTAGGAGCAAAAAACTACAAATCTTTAGTACTATTAAGTGAAAAATTATTTAAATACGGTTTGGTAATAGGGGTCTTAATCGCTAGTTTGGGGTTTGTGTTTTATGATTTAATTGGAGAAGTATTTACTAAAGAATCAGAAGTATTAAAGCAATTTTACCATGTTTTTTGGATTGTACTTATTACACAACCCATAAGTGCAATAACCTTTATTTTTGACGGAATGTTTAAGGGAATGGGAAAAATGAAATACTTAAGAAATGTATTGTTATTCTCAACAGGCTTGGTATTTATACCTACTTTATTAATTTTTGACTACTTTAACCTAAAGTTGGTAGCAATCTGGATTGCATTTACTTTATGGATTATGGCAAGAGGTATACCCTTAATCATTAAATTTAGAAAACTGTTTTTACCTTTAGTGAAAAACTAATTGAATATTTATAAAATCTTGTATTTGTAAATTTACAACGCATGAAACAAGAACACTTATTATTTTTGGAACACTTATTGTAAGTTCTTTCTATAATAATAGAAATATAAAAGTTGGGTATCACATTATAGTAACACACAAAGGTTTTATGGGTAAAAATAAATTTGACTGGGATAATGATGGTGAGTTAGATGATTTTCTATTGATGAAAACAAAACGAATTAAAATACAATAAGATTGTTTAAACTAAAAAATGTTTCTTTAAGAATACGTATCTTTTTATCTATGATACTTTTGGTGCTTTTGGCATCAATATTAATATTAGTGGTTACAGTAATTCAGTACGATGAGCAAACCAAAGACTACAATATTCAACGTTTTGAGAGAAAAGAAGCTACAACTATAGAAACTATTAACTTAGAGCTTACCAACAAAACGAGTTACCCTATAAACACTAAGAACTTGGCAATGATTTTCCAAGAACGTATTTATGAAATATCGTCTATTAATAAATTAAACATTTCAATTTTTGATTTACATGGTAATTTATTGGTTTCGTCAAAAACGAATGCATTTGAAAAAATTAAAACAAAACCACTTTCTTATGAGGCTTTAAATGAGTTGTCTCAAAATTCTAATCATAAAATTTTAAAAGCCAGAGAAGAAGAAGGTGTTGGCTATCAATCTTCTTATACCTATATAAACGATCCTAAATTTAAACGAATAGGAATATTAGAATTACAGTTCACTCAAGATAATTCTGAGATTGAAAAAGAACTACAGGAATTTATACAAAGGCTTAGTATTGTTTATATATTGATGTTTTTAATTGCTATTGTTTTAGCCTATTTTTTATCGAGTTATATAACAAGATCTATACAAATTATTTCAGAACGAATGCAGCAAACGCGTTTAAATGAGAGAAATGAAAAGATAATATTAGACTCAGCTAGTTCCGAAATTGAAATTTTGGTGGATGCTTATAATAATATGATTGATCAGTTAGAGGAAAGTGCAGTTAAATTAGCAAAAAGCGAAAGAGAACAAGCATGGAGAGAAATGGCAAAACAAGTTGCTCATGAAATTAAAAACCCACTAACACCAATGAGGCTTTCTGTGCAAAGCTTTGAACGAAAATTTAATCCAGAAGATAAAAATGTTAAAGTAAAACTAGCAGAATATAGTCAGACTCTTATTCAGCAAATAGATGTAATGAGTTCTATTGCCTCTGCATTTTCAGACTTTGCCAAAATGCCTACACAGAAAAAGGAACGCTTTAATGTGGTAAGTGTTGTAAAATTAGCACTAGACATTTTTAACGAGAATTTTATCAATTACCAAGCTAGCGAAAATGAAATTTATGCAAATTTAGATAAAACCCAACTTATTAGAATTGTAAATAATTTGGTAAAAAATGCCACTCAAGCCACAGAATTAGAAGAAAATCCTAGTATAGATGTCAACGTTTCTTCAGATACAAAGAAGGTAACTATTTTAGTGTCGGATAATGGTAAAGGAATTTCTAAAGAAGTGGAAGATTTAATTTTTGAACCAAAGTTTACCACAAAAACAAGCGGAATGGGCCTTGGTTTAGGAATGATTAAAAACATCATAGAAGCTTATGAAGGAAGCATTTATTTTGAATCAGTTTTAGGAGAAGGAACAGTTTTTACCGTAATTTTACCAAAAGAATAAAATAATCAAACAATAACTTAAAGGATATAAAATGAGTTTCAACAATATTTTAGTAAATAAAGGTGACGCTTTAGCACAGATAACTATCAACAGGCCAAAAAAGTTAAATGCGTTAAATAAAGAAACAATTATAGAGCTTAGCAATGCCTTTACAGATATAGAGAATGATGAAGCAGTGAAAGTAATTATTTTAATAGGTTCAGGAGAAAAAGCATTTGTAGCAGGTGCAGATATTTCTGAATTTGCTAACTTTTCTTTAGAAGAAGGTGGGGCGTTGGCAAGAAGAGGTCAAGAAATGTTATTTGATCTAGTAGAAAATTTATCAAAACCAGTAATTGCAGCAATAAATGGTTTTGCATTAGGAGGTGGTTTAGAATTGGCGATGGCTTGCCATTTTAGAATTGCTTCAAACAATGCAAAAATGGGTTTACCAGAAGTTTCTCTTGGTGTAATTCCCGGTTATGGAGGTACACAAAGATTGGCGCAGTTAGTAGGAAAAGGAAAAGCAATGGAGCTTGTAATGACAGCGAGTATGATTCCTGCAGATGAAGCATTAACTTTAGGGTTGGTAAATTATGTAACCACTCAAGAAGAATTAGTGCCACTTGCCAATAAATTAGCAAATAAAATTATGAGAAACTCTTTGGTTGCTATCTCAGGTGCCATTAGAGCAATTAATGCCAATTATAAAGAAGGAATAAATGGTTACGATGTAGAAATCGAATCCTTTGGGAATTGTTTTGGAACTGGAGATTTTAAAGAAGGAACTACTGCTTTTTTAGAAAAGAGAAAGCCAAATTTTCCGAATAATTAAGCAAAAAAAACGAGCCAAAACTGGCTCGTTTTTTTTAAATTGTATTAATTAAAGTTGAAATGGATTCACATATGTTCTTCCATTGTTTCTTATAATTACTTTATAACTTCCTTTTTGATTTTCATCTAATTTGTAAACTCTGTTTAACAGATCTTCAGATATAACAGTTTCAGATAAAATTACCTCATCATTAAAAAGGATAGTAACATCTAAAGGCTTTTTGTCAAAAGAAACTTTACTAATCATTAAAAGATTATTTTTAGTTCTTACAACTGGTTTAAAAATCATTATTTTAGAAGTTTTGTCAAAAAAAATAGTATCGTTATTAACTTTAATAGACTTTATAATAATTTCAAAATCCTTTTCTAATTCTAATGTGTAATTTCCGTTTTCTAATTTAGAAAAATCAAAAACTTTGACTAAATCTCCTTTTCTTTCAACTTCTTCACTATGTAAAATAACACCTTCGTTATTTTTGATAGTTAATTCATGTCCTTTTTTAACGTCATTAAATGCAATTTTAATTTTTTTAACACCCAATTCAGAATTGTTTGCAAAGCTTGTTAATGTTCCTAACATTAATGCTACTAGTACTACTCTTGTTTTAAATGATTTCATAACTTATTAATTTAATTTATTTTTTCTGTTTTTATTTTTGTGCAAATTTACAGTTGGAATAGAGTTCTCAAAACAACAGAATTGGTAAGTTTATGTATTAAATTACCAGAAAAACAAATGTTAACCTAATTTTAAGTTAATATAGTATATAATATTGATAATTTTAAATAGGTAGTCTTATTTATGTGTTGTATTTTTGTAGTATGATACAAAAGAAACCAACTTTAGAAAAAATTACTCCAAACTTTGGGAGTTCTTTGTTGGTGAAAAAACACAAAGAATTTTTAAAAACCAATATTCCCTTTTGGCATTTCCATCCAGAAATAGAATTGGTATATGTAAATAAAGGAAAGGGTAAAAGGCATATTGGAAATCATTTAAGTTATTTTAATAATAGTCAATTGGTTTTAATAGGTTCTAATTTACCTCATATTGGTTATATAGATCGTTTAACAACAAATGGTTCTGAAACATTAATTCAGTTTTTGCCAGATTTTTTGGGAAAGGATTTTTTCAAAATTCCAGAAATGGCTGCCATAGATGCACTTTTTGAACGTGCAAAAAAAGGAATCCGATTTAATATTGAAATTAAGCAAAGAATTGGTGCTAAAATAGAAAAGTTAGTAGAGTTACAGGGTGCTAATAGAATTACATCATTTATAGAGATTTTAAATGATTTAGCTACAACAGACGACTACACACTTTTAAATGCTAATGGTTATGCATTTGAAAGCACTCATCAAGACAGTGATAAAATTGAAGTAGTATATAAGCATATCAACAAAAATTTTAAAGAACATATAAGCTTAGAAGAAATTGCAGGTTTAGTGAGTATGACTGTTCCTGCCTTTTGTAGGTATTTTAAAAAAACCACAGGTAAAACATTTACAAAATTAGTAAACGAATATAGAGTAGTACATGCAACAAAATTATTAGCAGAAAGTAATATGAGTATTACAGATGTTTGTTTTGAGTGTGGTTTTAACAACTTTTCACATTTCAATAAGTTGTTTAAAGAGTTTGCAGGTAAAAGCGCTAAGGTATATAGAGGTGAAATGAAAGATTTAATACAGTAGTAGATGGATTTCTCTTCAGAAAAAAATATTGAAAAAGCACTAGAGTATTATACTTTTAAAAGCAAGAAACTTAAGGCTTTTATTAATGAGAATAATAACCTAACAGTAGAACAAATCATAGAATGTGGTAAAGAACTAGAAATTTTAGAATATAAAATTACGGCTTTAGAAGTTGTGGAAGAAAATTAGAGTTCTATTTTACCATTCCACTCATTGAAGAATTGCTTTAAAAAAACCTCCATATATTCATGTCTATTTTCTGCAATTTTTTTTCCTGTATTAGTATTCATTTTATCTTTTAAAAGCAATAACTTTTCATAAAAATGATTAATGGTTGGTGCATTAGCATTTTTATATTCCTCTTTTGTCATGTTTAAATTAGGTGGTACTTGTGGGTCATATAAAGCTCTATTTTTAAAACCTCCATAATTAAAGCATCGTGCAATACCAATAGCACCAATTGCATCTAACCTGTCTGCATCTTGAACTACTTCAAGTTCTTTAGAGTTAAATTTTTGTTGGCTTACATCTAAGCTATTCTTAAAAGATATATTTTTTATGATTTGAATAATGTGTTCTTTATCTTCATTCAAAATATTTTGTTTACTCAAAAAATCATTTGCTTTTCTAGGGCCTATATTTTCATCGCCTTTATGGAATTTTGAATCGGCAATATCATGAAGAAGAGCTGCTAGAGAAACAACAAGAATATTTACATTTTCTTTTTTGGCAATAAATAAAGCATTTTTAAAAACGCGTTCTATATGAAACCAATCATGCCCACCTTCAGCATTTTTTAATTCTTGCTTTACATACTCTGTTGTGTTTTTAATTATTTTTTCAGTATTCATTTTTCTGTTTTTGATTGTATTGTTTTTTTAATGTTTCTTACATCTAGATAAATAGCTACAAACATTGGCGAAAAAAATAGGGGTAAAAAGCTATGAAAGGAAATTCCTTTTTCTAGGGTTGAAAATACAGCGAAGACAATCATTAAGATAATTAAAACTCCTTGTAGAATTAGTACTCTCTTCTGTTTTTTTAGTTTCTGAACTAATTCTTCTGTTGAGTATGAAGAAAATTGTGAAGACATATTTTGTGATTTTTTTTAAAAATAAAATCCACTTTAAAAAAGTGGATTTTAAAAAAGTCCTTTTTTAAAAGGATTTAAAATAAGATTAACAGTGCTCTTTGTATGCTGCAGCTAAATTTTGTGCAATCATTTGAGCAGAACGGCCTTCAATATGGTGGCGCTCTAACATGTGTACTAAATTACCATCTTTAAATAAAGCAATCGCAGGAGATGAGGGAGGAAAAGGAATCATAAATTCTCTTGCTTTTTGAGTCGATTCTTTTTCTACACCTGCAAAAACTGTAGTTAAATTAGTTGGTGTTTTATCTGCGCCTAATGAAGCTATAGCTCCAGGTCTTGCAGTACCTGCTGCACAACCACATACAGAGTTTACCATTACTAAAGTTGTACCTTCTTTAGACATTGCGTTTTCAACATCTTCACTGGTATATAATGCTTTAAAACCAGCGTTAATTAACTCGTCACGCATTGGTTTTACTAATTCTTCTGGATACATAATTAATTATTTAGACTGCAAATATAATCATTATAACAGCAAAATTCAACTTCAATAATATTCTTCTATAAATGCATGAATCAATAAAATTGATGTTGTATTTTATCCTTAATTAATCCTCTTGTTTGTTTATATTTGGAGCTAAATTTAAAACAATATGAGTAGTTTTTCTAAATGGTTAGGAGCAGGTTTAGGGTTTACATTAGGAGGTCCAATAGGTGCTGCTGTTGGTTTTGCTTTAGGTAGTTTTGTAGCCAATTTTTCTACTAAAGAATTTGAACAAGAACAAATTAATTATACTAAAAGTTCAGGGCGTAACTATATTAGAAAAAATAATACACAGTCAGGAGATTTTGAAATGAGTCTTTTGGTACTGGCTTCTATTGTTATAAAATCTGATGGAAAGATAGATCAGCGTGAGTTAGATTTTGTAAGAGCACAATTTTTAAATATGTATGGTAAACAACGTGCAAATAATGCCTTTAAATTGTTTAAAGGTATTGTAAAGAAGGAAGTTTCTGCGCGTCAAGTTTGTATTCAAATAAGAGAGCATATGACTCATTCTGCTCGTTTACAGTTGTTACACTTTTTGTTTGGTATTGCTAAAGCAGATGAATATGTTACCAAAAATGAGGTAGAAGAAATTCGTAAAATAGCAGGATATTTGTATATCAATCAAAATGATTATGAATCTATTAAAGCCATGTTTTATAATGCATCTGATAACGCTTATAAAATTCTAGAAATTTCTAAATCAGCAACAGACTCTCAACTTAAAACAGCGTATAGAAGAATGGTTAAAAAATACCATCCAGATAAACTGCAAGATTTAGGTGAAGAGCATTTAAAAGGCGCAAAAGAAAAATTTCAGAGCATACAAAATGCATACGAACAAATTAAAAGTGAAAGAGGATTATAGCAGTTTCTCCTTCTAAACTTCAGAAAAATAGTTCTAAAAAAACCAATGTTTATTTTTAGGAACTAGACAAAGAATTTACTAGAAAATCCTTAATTTCGCAATCTCATTAAAAATGAGGCAAAATGAAAGCGAAAACTTTAATTTTTAGAGTCTTACCTACTTAAAAAGATAGGTTTCTAAAATGGATAAAGTTTGTATGGCATCATGAATTAAAATAAAAAAAATCCAGATGAAATTTCCTGAATACAAAGGACTAGATCTACCAAAAGTAGCAGAAGAAATCTTAAATTCTTGGCAAGAGAAAAATATATTTGAAAAAAGTATTACATCTAGAGAAGGTGCAGAACCTTTTATATTTTTTGAAGGGCCACCTTCAGCAAACGGTCTTCCTGGAGTTCACCATGTTTTAGCAAGAGCAATTAAAGATATTTTTCCTAGATACAAGACTATGAAAGGTTTTCAGGTAAAAAGAAAAGCTGGTTGGGATACTCATGGTTTACCAATAGAATTAGGTGTAGAAAAAGAATTAGGAATTACAAAAGAAGATATAGGTAAAAAAATATCTGTAGAAGATTATAATGCAGCTTGCAGAAAAGCGGTTATGAGATACACGGATATCTGGAACGATTTAACTCAGAAAATGGGATATTGGGTAGATATGGAAGATCCGTACATTACCTATGAACCAAAATATATGGAGTCTGTTTGGTGGTTACTAAAACAGATTTATAACAAAGAATTGATCTATAAAGGGTATACAATTCAGCCTTATTCACCAAAAGCAGGTACAGGTTTAAGTTCTCACGAATTAAATCAACCAGGCACCTATCAAGATGTAACAGATACAACAGTTGTTGCTCAGTTTAAAGCGATCAACGAAACCTTACCAGGTTTTTTGCAAAATGAAGGTGATATTAATTTTATTGCTTGGACTACAACACCTTGGACATTGCCTAGTAACACAGCCTTAACAGTTGGGTCAAAAATTGAGTATGTTTTAGTAGACACTTTTAATCAATATACGTTTGAACCTGTAAAAGTAGTATTAGCTAAAAATTTAATTAGCAAACAATTTGGAGGTAAAAATGCCTTTGAAGTTGAAACTGCTGATGAATTAAAAGCATATAAATCAGGAGAAAAGAAAATACCTTTTTACGTTGTAAAAGAATTTATAGGTAGGGATTTAGTAGGTATAAAATACGAGCAATTGTTAGATTATGCTTTACCTAATGATAACCCTCAAGATGCTTTTAGAGTAATATCAGGAGATTTTGTAACCACAGAAGATGGTACAGGAATTGTGCATACAGCACCAACTTTTGGTGCAGATGATGCTCTGGTATCTAAACAAGCATCACCAGAAATTCCACCTTTATTAGTAAAAGATGAGAATGACAATTTAGTTCCTCTAGTAGATTTACAAGGTAAATTTAGACCAGAAGTTTATGATGAGATTTATGGCTTTGCAAACGAACATGTAAAAGCAGAATATCTAAATAATGACGAGCTAGATGCAGAATTTAAAAATCAACAAGATAGAATGGAAGCTGTTATCAAAAATCAGCAAAATTACTTATCTGTTGACGAACGTTTAGGTTTAAAATTAAAGAACGAAAACAAAGCCTTTAAAGTAGAAAAATACAAACACAGTTATCCAAATTGTTGGAGAACAGATAAGCCAATTTTATATTATCCATTAGATTCTTGGTTTATTAAAATAACTGACGTAAAAGATAGAATGCATGAGCTAAATAAAACCATTAACTGGAAACCAGAATCTACAGGAACTGGACGTTTTGGAAACTGGTTGGCAAACGCAAACGATTGGAATTTGTCTAGATCTCGTTATTGGGGAATTCCTCTTCCAATTTGGAGAACAGAAGATGGGAAAGAAGAAATATGTATTGGTTCTGTAGAAGAATTAAAGTCAGAAATGCTACGTGCCGTAGACGCAGGTATAATGAGCGAAGATATATTTGCCGGCTTTGAAGTAGGAAATATGTCTGATGAAAATTACGCTAAAATAGATTTACATAAAAATATTGTAGATGAAATTACTTTAGTTTCAGCTACAGGAAAACCTATGAAACGTGAATCTGACTTAATAGATGTTTGGTTCGATTCTGGCTCTATGCCATATGCTCAGTGGCATTACCCATTTCAGAATAAAGAATTGGTAGATGAAACTTGGAGAAAGGCAGATTTTATTGCAGAAGGAGTAGACCAAACACGTGGTTGGTTTTATACTTTACACGCCATTGCAACTATGATTTTTGATGACGTTGCTTATAAAAATGTAGTTTCTAATGGTTTAGTGTTAGATAAAAACGGACATAAAATGTCTAAACGTTTGGGTAATGCTGCAGATCCCTTTGAAACCTTAGGAAAATATGGAGCAGATGCCACAAGATGGTATATGATTTCTAACGCCAATCCTTGGGATAATTTAAAGTTTGATTTAGAAGGAATTGAAGAAGTAAAACGTAAGTTTTTTGGAACTTTATATAATACCTATTCGTTCTTTAGTTTATATACAAATATTGATGGTTTCGCTTATAAAGAAGCAGATGTTGCTTTAAATGAAAGACCAGAATTAGACAGATGGATTTTATCTGAATTACATACTCTAATCAATAAAGTAGATAAGTTTTATTCAGATTATGAGCCAACAAGAGCTGCAAGAGCAATATCAGACTTTACACAAGAATACTTAAGTAACTGGTATGTACGTTTAAGTAGAAGACGTTTTTGGAAAGGTACTTATGAAACAGATAAAATTTCTGCTTACCAAACTTTATACACATGTATGTCTACGGTTGCTAAATTAGCAGCACCAATTGCTCCGTTTTTTATGGATCGATTGTATCAAGATTTAAATTCAGTAACTCATAAAGAAGCTTCGGAAAGTATTCATTTATCAGATTTCCCAAAGTTCGATGAAAGTTTTGTAGACAAAAGCTTAGAGCGTAAAATGGAAAATGCACAAACTATCTCATCTTTAGTTTTATCACTTAGAGCAAAAGAGAAAATAAAAGTGCGTCAGCCATTGCAAAAAATTATGATTCCTGTTGATAATGTGCAGCAGAAAGAAGAAATTTTAGCCGTAGAAAATTTAATAAAACATGAAGTAAATATTAAAGAAATCCAATTAATGGAAGACGCTTCAGATATTTTAATTAAACAAATTAAGCCTAATTTTAAAGCTTTAGGACCAAAGTTTGGTAAAGACATGCGTTTTATAGCAACTGAAGTTCAGAAGTTTACCCAAGAAGATATTAACAAAATAGAGAAAGATAAAAACATTTCTTTAGAAGTTAATGGTAAAAATATTATTTTAGAAGTCTCGGATGTAGAAATATCATCTAAGGATATAGAAGGTTGGTTAGTAGCAAACGAAGGCTCATTAACTGTTGCTTTAGATGTTACCATAACAGAAAATTTACGCAAAGAGGGTGTAGCTAGAGAATTGGTGAATAGAATTCAAAATGCACGTAAAGATGCTGGTTTAGAGGTAACAGATAAAATAAAATTAACAGTTTTAAATTTCGATAATTTACAACAATCTATAACTGATAATAAAGATTACATTATGAGTGAGACATTAACCAAAGAATTGGTTTTTGTTGATAGATTGGATAGAGGTACGGATATAGAGTTTGATACCACTAAAAGTAAAATATTAATTCAAAAAATTTAAGAATATGTCAAATGTTAAATTAAAATATTCTGAAGAAGATCTTCAAGAATTTAAGGCAATTATAGAGAAGAAAATTGCAAGAGCAAACGAAGATTTAGAGTTGTTAAGAGCAGCTTATAAAAATGATGCAAATAATGGTACAGATGATACGTTATCATCATTTAAATCTTTTGATGAAGGTTCAGATGTTATGAATAAAGAAGCAAACGTGCAATTGGCAATAAGACAAGAAAAGTTTATTAGAGATCTAAAAAACGCTTTATTACGTATAGAAAACAGAACGTATGGAGTTTGTAGGGTTACTGGTAAATTAATTCAGAAAGAGCGTTTAAAATTAGTACCTCATGCAACTTTAAGTATTGAGGCTAAAAGAGCTCAGTAATAATTATCAAAAAATTTATAAAGCTTCTTTTTAAGAAGCTTTTTTTATGAAAATAATTGTAATTTTTATTTGTATTAGTTTTTCTACTGCGATTTTTTCGCAGAAAAAAGTGATGAAAAGTTTGCAAACAAATGCATCAGAAATAAATATTTACACCAAAGGTTTAGACAATATTATTTTAGAAAATTCATCTAACGATTTTCTAGAAGTTATTTTAGAAGCCAAAAGTTATGATGAGCAATTAATTAAAATTGATGCAGATGCTAAAAAAGTTGCTATTGGTTTCGATTTTGAAGGCACAGAAACAAGAGAGGTAATTTTTAGAAAGTTTATTACAAAACGGTTACAAAGAGCAACCGCCATTGTAAAAATACCTAAAGGGAAAAAAGTCTATATTTTTGGCGAAAATGTAGATATAGAAACAAAAAGTTTATTAAATGATTTGGCTATTTATATAGAAAATGGAATAGTAAGGTTACATGCAATTCAAGCCAATTTACTTTTAAAGCTTTATTCTGGAAATGTATATGCTACTCTAAAAGAGACAAATATTAATGTTATTTCTAAATCTGGTAAAATTTTGGTTGATGATGTTCTTAAAGAAAAAGAATTTTTAAAATCCTTAAAATCTTTAGAGAAGCAAACTACAATAATCTCATTAAAAGCTAATATTTTCTTAACCACACAATAAACATAATAATATTACTATTTTTGTGACTTTAAAATAAAAAAAATGTCTAAAAAAGCGCTAGCTATTCTTACTATATCAATTGCAATTTTACTAGATCAGGTAATTAAGATCTACGTAAAAACTCATTTTATTCTTGGTGAAGAGGTTTTGATTTTTGATTGGTTTAGAATACACTTTGTAGAAAATAACGGAATGGCTATGGGTTTTGAATTTGGAGGAAAAGCAGGGAAGCTTTTTTTAACAATATTCAGGATTGTTGCAGTCGGAGCTATTATATATTGGCTAGCAGGCAATATTAAAAGAAAAGTACACAATGCAGTAATTATTGGTATTGCATTAATTTTCTCTGGTGCAGTTGGTAATATTATTGACTCAATATTTTATGGAGTATTGTTTAACCATCCCAAACATAGCGTTGCTTCGCTTTTTCCAGAAACAACAAATGGAGCTTTTTTTTACGGTAAAGTAGTAGATATGTTTTATTTTCCTATTTGGGAGGGTGTTTTACCAAATTGGATTCCTTTTATTGGAGGAGAAATCTATACCTTCTTTCAATATATTTTTAATCCTGCAGATTCGTACATAACTATTGGCGTAGTTTTGCTATTTATTTTCAGTAAGCATGCTTTTCCTAAAGAGGAGAAAAAAGATACAGAGACTGTAGGTGCTTAAAATAGATCTTTACTTTCCATCTTTATTAATAGCAAATAAAAAACAAATGTGAGTATTTAATTCTACATAAAACTTATTTTTGTGTATGGATTCTTCTTTATCACTTCAAATTAAAACACTGCCTTCTTCTCCAGGAGTTTATCAATATTTTGATAAAGAAGAAAAACTGATTTACGTTGGCAAAGCCAAAAACTTAAAGAAACGTGTATCTTCTTATTTTACAAAAACGCATGATAGTGGAAAAACTCGAGTTTTAGTAAAAAATATTAGAACTATTAAACACATAGTTGTTAATACCGAAACAGATGCACTTTTATTAGAAAACAACCTAATAAAAAAACACAAACCTAAGTACAATGTACTTTTAAAGGATGATAAAACGTATCCATGGATTTGTATTAAAAAAGAGCGTTTTCCAAGAGTTTTTATGACAAGAAGAGTTATTAAAGACGGCTCTGAGTATTATGGCCCTTACACATCTGTAAGAACTATTAAAGCCCTTTTAGAGCTTATAAAAGAATTGTATACACTTAGAACTTGTAAGTATGATTTAAGTAGAGAGAAAATAAACACAGGTAAATATAAAGTCTGTTTAGAATATCATTTAGGCAACTGTTTAGGGCCTTGTGAAGCTTTGGAAACTGAACAACATTACAACAATTCCATAAAAGAGATTCGGAATATTATTAAAGGAAACTTTAAGGAAAGTCTAGAAAGACTGAATTCTTTAATGATGAGTTTTGCAGAAAAAATGGAGTTTGAAAAAGCACAAAGAATTAAAGAAAAGCTCGATAGACTTAGCAATTATCAAGCAAAAAGTACTATTGTAAATCCATCTATAAATAATGTGGATGTTTTTTCCATTATATCAGATGAAACACATGCTTATGCTAACTTTATAAAGATTGCAAATGGTTCTATTATACAATCTCATACTACAGAAATAAAGAAAAAATTAGAAGAGTCTGATAAGGAGTTATTAGAACTTTTTATTTTTGAAATCAGGCAAAGATACAACTCAACATCACCAGAAATATACGTTCCTTTTCAAGTCAATATTGGTGAAAATGTTAAGGTTACTATACCAAAAGTAGGTGATAAAAAAAGAATTGTAGAACTCTCTGAACGAAATGCAAAATATTATAAATTAGAACAATTAAAACAGATTAAAATTGTAGACCCTGATAGGCATGTAAAAAGAATCATGGCTCAAATGAAGGCAGATTTGCGCTTAAAAGAAGAGCCAAGACATATTGAGTGTTTTGATAATTCTAATATACAGGGTACAAATCCTGTTGCTGCATGTGTGGTTTTTAGAGATGGAAAACCAAGTAAAAAAGAATACAGACATTACAATATAAAAACCGTTGTTGGGCCAGATGATTTTGCTTCTATGGAAGAAGTTGTTTTTAGAAGATATAAACGATTGCTTACTGAAGGCGAATCTTTACCACAGCTAATTATTGTTGATGGTGGAAAAGGGCAATTATCTTCTGCAATAAAGAGTTTAGAAGTTTTAGGACTACGAGGTAAAATAGCAATTATTGGTATTGCTAAGCGTTTAGAAGAAATTTATTATCCAGATGATCCTATACCTTTATACTTAGATAAAAAATCAGAAACCTTAAAAATTACACAGTTTTTACGGAATGAGGCACACAGATTCGGAATTACTTTTCATAGAAATAAACGCAGTAAAAGTGCTATACAAAGTGAGTTAGAAAGTATACCCAATGTTGGTAAACAAACAATTACAACATTGCTACGTAAATTTAAGTCCGCAAAGCGTGTAAAAGAGGCCAGTTTAGAGGAGTTAAAAGCGGTTGTTGGTAATGCAAGAGCTTTAAAAGTGTACAATTTTTATCACTCAAAAAAAGATGATGAAAAATAAACTTTTTATAATTTTCTTACTCCCTTAGTTTGTTTTCGCTCATCAAACACAGCCTAAAGTAGGATTGGTTTTAAGTGGTGGAGGGCAAAAGATTTTGCTCATATAGGTGTTTAAAAGAAATAGATTGAGCAGGTATTCAATTAGATTATATTGCTGGTACAAGTATGTGCGCTATTATTAGTGGCTTATATGCTGCAGGTTATTCTGCAAATCAAATAGAAGATATTGTTGTAAATACCGATTTTATGACATTCTTAAGAGATAAAATTTCAAGAAGTTCTGAAACATTTTTCGAAAAAGGATATGGTGAAAAAACAGTCATTACCTTACCTGTAAATAATGGTAAAACCATAATAGATAACAGTGAATATCTTAATGCATTTGGATACATAAAGTTAGATACTTATGATCAAAATATTTTGTAACTAAAGGAGATTTTGTAGATTTAAGTGCAAAATGGTTTGCGAATTCTACAAATCATAACTTTCCACCATTCCTACAGACTGGAGGTTCCATAGGTTTTGCAACTACTTTTTTCGACAAACCTACCTTTCAGTTAACCAACGAAGCTGGTTTTTCTTTTAACAACCCAGGTTCAGATGTTTTTGATTTCTATTTAGGAGGTTATAATCAAAACTATATAAATATGTTTACACGTTTTTATAGTTATAATTTTGCAGATCTTTCAAACGATTCTTATGTAAAATCTGAGTTTATTTTGATATCGTTTTGCAGATAAACATTATGCTAATTTTATTGCGAACTATGCAAGAACAGACGGAAATGTTTTTAGAGATATAGATATTTTTAAAGACATAAAATCTGGCTATGCTTTAGGTTATAGTTATAATTCTTTTTTAGGTCCTTTAGAGATAAAGTACAGCTGGTCTCCAGACAATAAACAAAGTTACTGGTTATTTAATTTTGGTTATTGGTTCTAATAAAAAAACCATGAAAATTAATTCATGGTTTTTTAGATTTGTAAATAAAAGAATTTATTTTATTTGCTTAGTACTTAAATGAAACTCTTCGTAGGTCTGTAATAAGTTCATTAAAGCAGAAATTAAATCTTTAGTCTCTAATAAAACGCTAAAGTATAAAGTAGTGTTTTTTGGACTTGTTTCATCAGTTCTAATTCGTGCTACTTGGTTTTCAATAGAAGCAGAAACATCTTTTAATAATTCTTGTTTTTCTGATAAAATTGTATCTAAATTATCAAAAGATCTATTTTGAAAAACATCACTTACTTTTTCTAGTAAAGATGTTAATTGATTATCTATTGCTTTTAAATCTTTTAACTGACCTTTCTTTAGGTTTTTATGATTATTGTTAACATGCTTGTAACTCGCTCTAGAAATATAACTTATATATTGTGCAACATCTTGCAAGTAACCCAATACCATAACGTAAAATCTACTAGCTTGTACAGAAGTTTCATCTAAAGATTTAATAAAATAGAATACACCGTCTTTTAATCCATCAATTTCATCATTTAATTTAGCAACGTGTTTATCTGTTTTACGTAGTTTATTTAAATCATGATTAGCTAAATCATTTACAACATTTGTATATAATTTATTAACTCTAGCTGCAACTTCAGAAATATGATCAGCACTTTCTTCAATTACTCCATTAATAGTAATTAAATCTGCTCTTTCTATATATTGTTGTTTTTTAACTTCTTTCGATTTCTTTCTGTGAATTAATGTATTTCTTCCAATTAATAAAGCAACAACAGCTAATAAAATAGGAATCATAACCATATCCCAACTTATTAAGTAAGCTACTAAAGCAGCAGCTAAAAATGCAGTTAATGCAGTTAAAAACCATCCACCAATAACATTAATTACTCCAGCAACTCTGTATACAGCACTTTCTCTTCCCCAAGCTCTATCAGCCAAAGAAGTACCCATTGCTACCATAAAAGTAACATAAGTTGTAGATAATGGTAATTTCATTGATGTAGCAATAGAAATTAAAATACCAGCAACAATTAAGTTTACAGAAGCTCTTACTAAATCGAAAGCAGGTAATTCGTAAGTTTTGTCTTTTGGTAATTCTATAACTGGTTTTTGAAATTTAGAATCTACAAAAGCTAAAGTAGATTTTGGAAAAATATAACTGATACCCTTATTGATAGCCATAGAAGCTCTAACTACAATTCTAGATAGCGGGTTTGGTTGAAATTTCTCATGGCCTTCACCTTGTCTAGATAAATCAATACCAGTTTTTATTACATTTTGCGCTTTACTAGATGTCCATAAAGTTACCACCATAACACCACCAGCAATCAGTAACAACCATACATTAGAAGGTACTTTTTTTGCTAAAACTCCCATAGAAAATGCATCAGCTGCAACACCAGAAGTGCTCCATTCAGTGTAAGAATTCCAAGCTGCAATTGGTACACCTACAAAATTTACCAAGTCATTCCCTGAAAATGCCATTGCTAAAGAAAATGTACCTATTCCAATAATTAATTTTAAAATATTAATTTTAAAAACTTGAATTAATAGTTGAGATACTATAGACCACACTACAAAACTACCAGCAATGATTAATATAGTGTTTCCTTCGATCAAATGTTTTACATCTTTATAAAAAGGAGTTCCTTTCATTCCTTTTATAATGATAAAATAGGTAATTGCTGTAATTGCAAAACCACCAAATAATGCGTTTATATAGGCAGCTCTTTTTTCAAAATTAAAAGAATAAATTAATCTTGAAAAGAATTGTACAATTGCACCAACAGAAAAAGCAACTACAACAGAAAGTAATATTCCATTGATAATTTGAATCGCTTTTTTATGGTTGATGTAGTTCCAAATATCTGCAATTGATTGAGAATCGTTAGCAGAAATTTTAATTAAAGAAATACAAACAGCAGCACCTAACAATTCAAAAACAATAGATACTGTTGTTGATGTAGGCATACCTAAAGAGTTAAAAATATCTAATAATAAAATGTCCGTAATCATTACTGCCATAAAAATGAACATAATGTCTTGGAAAGTAAACATACTAGGATTAAAAATTCCTTTACGTGCAACTTCCATCATTCCACTAGAAGTAATTGCTCCCATAAAGACACCTAGACTGGCAATTATCATAATGTTTCTTACTGATATTGCCTTAGAGCCAATTGCCGAGTTTAAGAAGTTTACAGCGTCATTACTAACTCCTACAACTAAATCCACTATAGCTAAAATAGCTAAAGCAACAAGCATTAAAATATACGGATCTCCCATTTTGTTTGATTAAATTAAGTTCGCAAATTTATAGATATAAATTCTTGTCTATGTTAGGTTTATGTTATTTTATTGTTGATTAAAAATGAATGTCTACTTGAAACCTATATAATAATTGATTTGTTTTAAACCCAATATCAGTATAGCTTACATCTGTTTGTACTTTTAATTTATGCCCAACAATATATTTTGATAATCCTAAAGTATACTGATTTTCTGCACCTTTTCCAGTAATATTTTTGTCGAAAGAAATATTAGTATAACGTGCAGATAACTCAACAGTTTTAGAAAGTAAATATCCAGTTTGTAGATTTAAACCATTTCCAACTTGTACTTCATCTCCGGTTAAAGAACCATCAGAGTTTTTCGCAAAAGGGTCAGCTGCATCTCTACTTGCATATTCAGCCATTAAAGAAAACCCTTTATGTTTATACATTGCATCTATAAATAATGTAGAAATATTGGTTGTGTAAAACTCTGCACTAGAACCTGCAGATGTCCCATTTATAAACATATAAGAACCTTGGTTACTTCTTGTTTTCGAAGCATTATTGTTAAAGTCGTAGTTAAAAGCTAAAGATAATTTTGGGTTTTCTTCAAATTTTAAATCACTCCCTTTATAATCTCCTTTTCCAGAAAAATCACCAAAAGGAAACAATTCTATTCTTGCTGTATATTGGTGTCCACCAAGATTTCCTCTAGTAATATTTCTACCTTCACCTTGTGCAATAGAGTATATTTGTTTTACTAAAAAGTTATCAGAAAGTTTAAATTTGTGTCTTAGTTGTATACCGATATCACGATCAATTGTAAATCTACTATTTAGTAGAGAACGATCTACCATTTGTAAATCTCCAGAAGAAATAACACGTTCTCTGTTTCCAGGAAGTTTTGTTTGTCCAAACCAAACAACCCAATTTCCAGAAAAATTCCATTTTAAAACTGCGTCTAAAATATGTCTTGGAGCATTATGTGTAAAATAAGATCCACCAGATTCGTCTCTGTTAGATAAACCTAACTCTAATTTATATTTTAATTTTGGTGAAAAAGCCCAACCATCAAATTTTAAACGAGATCTTCTAATTAACATATTACTTGTAGGATTTGAAAGACCATTTTCAGCATCCCATCCAAAAGTAGCTAGAGTTTGAAACCTCATACCTACTTTCATTGTCCAAGTACTGTCTTTTCCTACTAAGTTAAATAAACCTTTTCCAAATTTTGGAGCATTAGTTTTCTGAGCATTAACACTCATAAAAACGACCATACTTATAGTTATAAGTAATGATTTTAATTTCATAATTATTAGTTTTTGTCGCTGCAAATAACTAACAAGGATGTTAAGCTAATGTTATAGCAATATTAATAAATAAATAAACTGCCTTGGCCTAAGGCAGTTAGTCATTACTAATGTTAAATTAGAAGGTTTTGCAGAAGGTTTTGATTTAGATGGAGACCAAGGAGATAACCCAACAGGAGCTGGTGTTTTAAGTGGAGATTTAAATGTTAACTCTGTAATCTTTTC
>Ga0233438_10001460_pt1 | contig 25728 bp, 28 predicted proteins | sample SI_123_September_FD_182720 | JGI IMG/M metagenome (GOLD analysis project Ga0233438, IMG submission 182720) | Seawater microbial communities from Saanich Inlet, British Columbia, Canada - SI_123_September2016_10_MG | ecosystem: Environmental > Aquatic > Marine > Inlet | place: Canada: British...
TTAAAATATGTAGATCCAAGTAGTTCTAATAACTCCTCTTTTTTTACCTTATCATTTACTACTTCTAAAAGAGATAAATATACAGATATACTTTTATTATAGTCTCCTTTGTGTAAAAAAGTAGTTGCAAGTAATATTATTGAATCAAAAGGTATATTGTATGTTTTATATAAATGTATATAGTCATTTTCTTTTAGTTTACCTAATTGGAATTTTTTTAATAATTTATTATACTCTTTTCTAGACTTTTTTTCTTTATACAGAGTAAAAGAGTATGTTAGAAATGATATAACAAATACAAATATTAATAGTAATAGAATACTAAATAAAGGATCCCTATACTCTAAAATCAAACCATCCAAATTTTTATACCTTTGTTGTAAATATAGTTTAATATCATAGCATAAACTATACTAAAATTTTATTTCACTAACTATCTAAATATTCATATGTTTAATGAAAGTTATAAATTAGTATAATTTTAATATGATTACAAAAAATTCAATAGAAAATCTTAAAAATAATATAGATATAGTTGATACAATATCACAATTTCTAGAAATAAAAAAATCAGGTTCAAATTTTAAGGCATGTTGCCCTTTTCATGGTGAAAAAACAGCCTCTTTTGTAATTAGTCCATCTAAGCAGATTTATCACTGTTTTGGTTGTGGTGTAGGTGGAGATAGTATAAAATTTGTTAGGGAATATGAAAAACTATCATATCCAGAAGCATTAGAAAAATTAGCTTCTATGAATAATATTACATTAGAGTATGATAATAAAAATGAAAAAAGACAAGATACAAAAATATTAGAAGCTATTAACTTTTATTATAAAGTCAATTTTAGTCGTAATAATAGTGCAAATGATTATATGAATCAAAGAGGTATTTCCAAAAATTCAATAGAAAAATTTCAAATAGGATATTCTAATAGTTCTAATGAGACTATAAATTATTTTAAATCTAATTTTTTGAATATCAATGATGGAATTGACTTAGGAGTTATTGGCAAAGGTGAAAATGGAATATATGCAAGATTTATTCAAAGAGTAATATTTCCCATTTATACACTAAATAATCAATTAGTTGGATTTGGGGGAAGAACTATATCAGGACATAGTGCTAAATACATAAATTCACCACAAACTAAATTTTTTAATAAATCAAAATTATTATATGGGTATCAATTAGCAAAAGATACTATATATAAAAAAGCTTCTATAATAATAACAGAAGGTTATTTAGATGTTATTATGTTACATCAAGCAGGTTTTAATCAATCAGTTGCCACATTAGGTACAGCTTTAACAAAAGATCATCTACCTCTTTTAAAAAGGGGAGAACCTAAGGTAATATTAGCATATGATGGAGACAATGCAGGTATAAATGCTGCATATAAAGCTAGTTTATTATTGAGTCAAAGTGATTTTACAGGAGGAGTTGTAATCTTTAAAGATAATCAAGATCCAGCTGATATGGTAAAAGATAATAATGTAGAAGAATTAAATAATATGTTTAATAATCCAAAATCATTTATTCCATTTGTAATAGACTTTTTAGTAGATCAATATGATGTTTTAGATCCATCACAAAAAAATAAAATATTAATAAATATCAATGAATATTTAAAAACATTAAGTCCTATATACCAAGAAGAGTATGTACCATATATATCATCCAAGTTAAATATAAATCAAAAACTAGTAAAAATAAAAAGTAACATAAAAAAAGTAGATACAAATATATCATTAAGTGAAGATCATATGGAAATAAGTATTATAAAATATTTATTAGAACAACCAAATATATTAAATGATGTATTAAAATTTATTGATAGTTCTATGTTTGAGTATCATTCAATAGAATTTGATATGTTAATTAATGATAAAGATAATACTAAACTTAGAGGGTATTTATTAAATGATAAAATAAAAAGTTTAAATAATAGTCAATTAGATAATTTGATATTTATACTTTTGAGTAAATCATATGATTCTAAAATAACTAAAATAAAATATGATGAAAATTTAACATTTAGGCAAAAATCTAAGTTATTAAGAGATACTACTAATATACAAAAGCATTTAAAAAGTCAGAAATTTATAAGTTAAGAGAATTGCAATATATTTTTAAGTAGAATTTACTAAAATATTAAGGAAAAATTAAATGAAATCAATAAGTACAAATAGAGTACCAAGTGCTATAGGTCCATATTCTCAAGCTATAAAAACAAATGGTATTATATACACATCAGGTCAAATTGCACTCACTCCTAATGGAGAGTTAATTCCTAGAGATATTAAGTTACAAACCAAACAGGTTTTAACAAATCTTAAAAATTTGCTAGAAGATAGTGATAGTGGATTACAACATGTTATTAAAACCACTATTTTCCTAGAAAATATTGATGATTTTGGTGTTGTAAATGTTATTTATGCAGATTATTTTGAAGATCATAAACCAGCTCGTAGTACAGTAGCTGTTAAAACATTACCGAAAAATGTTTTAATTGAAATAGAAGCTATAGCAATTGAAGTACCTAATATGAAATAGTATATATACTATTTTAAAGATAGTTTAAACTGTTTTTAAATATAATACATGAAAAATAACTCGTTAGATAAGTTAGAGGATAAATTATGTATGCAATTATTAAATGCGGTGGTAAACAGTATAAAGTTCAAGAAGGCGATATAATAGATATAGATTATTTAGCTAAAAGTGCTAAAGAAAAATTAGAAATTACAGATGTATTAGCTTTAAATAATGGTGAATTAAAAACTGGTAAAGATGTTAAAAATGCTAAAGTTAAAGCAGAAGTAGTATTGGATGGTACAGGTACAAATAGACATAAAAAAATTATAATATATAAAAAAAGAAGAAGAAAAGATAGTAAACTAAAAAGAGGTTTTAGACAAAGTTTTACAAAAATAAAAATTACTGGTATCGCTGCATAAGTATATTATGCATAAATATTAATTTAAAGTAAGGACATAATATGGCAAGTAAAAAAGGTCAAGGAAGCACCCAGAATAATAGAGACTCAGCAGGTAGACGACTAGGGGTCAAAAAATATGGTGGACAAAAAGTAAAACCAGGTAATATTATTATAAGACAAAGAGGTACAAAAGTACATGCTGGTAGTAATGTTGGTATAGGTAAAGATCACACAATTTTTTCTTTAATTGATGGTGTTGTTAAATTTGAAATTAAAGATAAAAAAAGAAAAAAAGTTTCTGTTTACGCTTCATAAGTTATATTTTTATTGTTTAAGGGTGTGAGCTTTTTTGCTTGCACCCTTTTTTTATTTAGTTTGTTATCTTTATTAGTATATTATATATTAATTGATTTTGTTTTAAAATTATTCTTTATTTTTAAGGGAATATATGTTTATAGATAGTATAAAAATAGTTATATCATCAGGTAGAGGTGGACAAGGTTGCTCATCATTTAGAAGAGAAAAATTTGTAGTAAAAGGTGGACCAGATGGTGGAGATGGAGGAAAGGGTGGTAATGTTTATTTTATAGTAGATAATAACACAGACACACTATCTTTTTATAAAGGTAAAAGACATTTAAAAGCTAGTAATGGAGTACAAGGAGAAGGTCGCAATATGAGTGGTAAATCTGGCGAGTCTTTAATATTAAAAGTACCTCCAGGAACACAAGTTATTGACAATGAAACTAATACTGTTTTGTTAGATTTATTAATAGAAGATAAACAAACTCTATTTTTAGAAGGTGGAAAAGGTGGTCTTGGTAATACACATTTTAAAAACTCAAGAAACCAAAGACCAACTTATTCTCAACCAGGATTACCAGGAATTAGTAAAAATATAAGATTAGAATTGAAACTTATAGCTGATGTTGGATTAGTTGGTTATCCAAATGTAGGTAAATCTACTTTAATATCTACTATATCAAATTCAAAAGCTCAGGTAGGAGATTATGAATTTACAACATTAACTCCAAAGTTAGGTGTAGTCAATGTTGGTGAATATAACTCTTTTTTAATGGCAGATATTCCTGGAATTATAGACGGTGCAAGTATTGGTAGAGGACTAGGGCTGGAGTTTTTAAAACATATTGAAAGAACTAAGACAATATTATTTGTTTTGGATGTTATAAGTGAGAAGTCTATAATCAAACAATATAATATTTTAAAAAATGAGATATCTAAATTTTCAAATTTATTAGCTAATAAGAAATTTGCAATTGTATTGAGTAAAATTGATGGATACTATAAAGATGATTTACCCAAAGATATAAATGAATTTATAGAATATTTAGATTTAAATTCAACTATTGAAAATAAATTTGATATTAATATAAAATTACCTTATTATACTCAAGATCTTACTTTTAATATAATTGATGAGAAAAAACCACTTTTTATATTACCAATTTCATCAAGTATTAATTTTAATACAATACCTTTAAAATATATGTTATATAACTTAATAAGATTATCTAAATGAAAAGATTAATCATCAAAGTAGGGAGTGCTGTTTTAAGAGAGAAATCTAAATTATCTTTAGAAAGATTAGATAATTTAGTAACTTTAATAGCTAAATTAAAATCTACAAAAGAGTATGAAATTATTCTTGTTAGTTCAGGTGCTGTTGCAGCAGGTAGTATTACTCTTGATTTAGATAAAAAAAACTCTTTAAATAGACAAGTATTATCTTCAATTGGACAACCTTTATTAATGAAACATTATAAAAATAGTTTTTCTAAATATGATATTAAGTGTGCTCAAGTACTTTTAGTATCACAAGATTTTGATTCAAGAGCAAGATCTATAAATGCTAAAAATGTTATAGAAATACTATTATCTAATAATATTGTTCCAATTATAAATGAGAATGATGTAGTAGCAAATGATGAAATAGTTTTTGGAGATAATGATCAATTAGCAGCTTATAGTACAGATCTTTTTAATGCTGCAGGATTGATTATTTTAAGTGATATTGATGGTTTTTATGATAAAAACCCATCAGAAAATATTGATGCTAAGCTAATTAAAGAAGTAAATAAAATAGAAGACAAATATTTACAAAAACCAGATAATGTATATTCAGAATTTGGAACAGGTGGTATATATACTAAATTAAAATCAGCTCATTTTTTAATGCAAAAAAATATAAGCATGTATTTATCAACAGGATTTGATTTAAAATATATAAAGACTCTTTTAATGGATAAAAAACATATAGGTGGAACTATTTTTAGATCTAAAAATGACTTAGAAGTTTTTAAATGAGTTTAAAAAGAATTTTATTTATGGGTACACCCCAATATGCTACAATTATTTTTAAATCTTTATTTGACAATCACTTTAATATTTTATCCATAATTACTCAACCAGATAAACCTGTAGGTAGAAAAAATTTTTTACAACCACCACATATAAAGAAATTTGTTATTGATAATAATATAGATATAAAAATATTACAACCTTCTAGTCTTAAAGATTATTATGTATATGAGTATATCAAAACTTTAAAACCAGACTATATTATTGTAGCAGCATATGGACATATATTAAATAAAAGGATTCTAGAAATAGCACCTTGTATTAATCTTCATGCTTCATTATTGCCCTTATATAGAGGAGCTTCGCCTATACAAGAGTCTATTATTAATAATGATAAATATACAGGTGTTACAGCTATGCTTATGAATGAAGGTTTAGATACAGGTGATATTTTAGGATTTAGATATTTTAAATTAGAAAATAATATTACTATAGATAAATTATTTCTTGATTTATCTAAAATAGCATCTAAACTTATTATTGAAGTATTAAATAGGTTTGATGGTATAAGTCCTAAAAAACAAGATAATTTAGACTCATCTTTGTGTAAAAAAATTCAAAAATCATATGGACAAATTAAATTTGATAATGCACTTGAAATATATATAAAGTATAGAGCTTATTTGAACTGGCCAGGTATATTTTTGGAATCTGGACTTAAATTAAAAGATATATCTTTAATAGACACTTTAATCACTAATCAAGAAGGAGAAATTTTATCAATCAATAAAGATTATATTATTGTAGGATGTAAAAAAGGTAGTCTTGAAATCAAAACTATTCAAGTACCTTCAAAAAAACCACTTAGTAGTTTTGAATATATAAAAGGATATAGATTAAAAATAGGTGATGTTTTAAATTAGTTTATATATAACACATATTTTTTCTCATAATAATTTATGAAAATAATACATTTAAAGAAAGTAGAATCTACACATATATATCTCAAAGAGTTTATTGATGACTTTGGATATGCAACACCTCTATGTTTTTTTTCTACTAATCAATTACATGGAATAGGAAGTAGGGGGGATATTTGGAAGAGTTTAGAGGGAAATCTTTTTTTTTCATTTGTAATACATAAAAAAGAGTTACCAATTGATATACCACTACAATCTTTATCAATATATTTTAGTTTTATATTTAAATCTATTTTAAACTCTAAAGGTTCTAGTATATGGTTAAAATGGCCTAATGATTTTTATATAAATGATAAAAAGGTTGGTGGTACTTTAACTAATGTTGTAAAAGATTTAGTATATTGTGGAATAGGATTAAATTTATATAAAGTATCTAACGAGTTTGGTTTTTTAGATATAAATATAGATAAAAAAGAGGTTTTAGAATTATATTTTTTAAAGTTGTCAAAAAATATTTTTTGGAAGGAAATTTTTAGAGAATATAAGATAGAATTTGAAACAAGTAAAATGTTTTACACAACATATTTAAATAAAAAAATTTCATTAAAAGATACTAGTTTAAATGAAGATGGCTCTATTAGTTTTAATGATAAAAAGGTTTATAGTATAAGATGAAAGCAGAAATAATAGCTATAGCAAATCAAAAAGGTGGAGTTGGTAAAACAACAACAGCAGTTAATTTAAGTGCTTCACTAGCTTCTGAAGGTAAAAAGGTACTATTAATAGATTCTGATCCACAGGCAAATGCAACTACTAGTTTAGGTTTTCAAAGAGACACATATGAATATAATCTCTATCATGTGATGATAGGTACTAAGAATTTAGATGAGATAATATTAGATACTTTAATTGATAATTTAAAACTAGCTCCTTCTAATATAGGTCTTGTAGGTATTGAAAAAGAATTTTATTCTAGTAATAAAGATAGAGAATTAGTACTAAAGAGAAAAATTGATTTAATAAATATGGATTATGATTATATAATAATTGATTCTCCACCAGCACTAGGACCAATTACTATAAATATTTTGAGTGCATCCACTTCTGTTTTAATACCTATTCAATGTGAATTTTTTGCTTTAGAAGGATTAGCACAACTTTTAAATACTATTAAATTAGTCAAGCAGACAATTAATAGAAATTTAGAGATCAAAGGATTCTTACCTACTATGTATAGTTCTCAAAATAATCTTTCACAACAAGTTTTTACAGATCTAGCACAACATTTTGAAACAAAACTATTTAAGCTAGATGATAAATCATATATAGTAATTCCCAGAAATATAAAATTAGCAGAAAGTCCAAGCTTTGGTAAGCCTATATCTTTATATGATGCTAATGCAAGTGGTGCTAAGGCATACTCTAATCTTGCAAAAGCTATTTCTTTAGGATAATAGATATGGCATTGGGAAGAGGACTTAGTGAACTATTAGGTGAAATTGGTAATGCATATGAAAACTCTACAACTACTTCTAAGAATATTGATACAATAGATATAGATTTAATTAAATTAAATCCAGCTCAACCAAGAAAAATTTTTGATGAAAATAAATTAAAACAATTAAGTAGTTCTATACTTAAACATGGTTTATTACAACCAATTTGTGTAATTAAATCTATTGATAAAGATGGATATATTTTAGTATCTGGTGAGAGAAGATTAAGAGCTCATAAATTAGCAGACTTAAAAACCATAAAATCATCTATTTTAGAAGTAAAAGAAGATAAATTAAGGCAATTAGCATTAATTGAAAATATTCAAAGAGATGATTTAAATATAATTGAATTAGCAATTTCTTATTCACAATTAATTGTTGAGCATAAATTAACTCATGAAGAGTTATCAAAATTAGTTTTTAAAAGTCGAAGTTCTATTACAAATACTTTAAGATTACTTAATTTAGATAAAAATGTTCAGAATTTAGTAATGAATGATCAAATAAGTGCAGGACATGCAAAAATTTTGATAGGTTTATCTAATGAGGATCAACTTAAAATATCTAATTCCATAATAGGTCAACAACTATCAGTTAGAGCTACTGAAAATATGATAAAAGATTTAAAAAAAGATATAGATAATAAAAAGATAAAAAATTCCAATAAAACTGGTAAATTAAATTTTGAATCTTTGAACACTATTTTAAAAACATTTAAAAGTAGAGGCTTAAAAGTAAAACTAAATAATGATACTTTAAATATACATTTTCAATCACAAGAAGATATTAATAATATTACGAAGTTATTTAGCTAATAATTATTAAGTATTTAAATTAAACCATAGTTTTTAATAGATAATTATGTATATAGTAGTTATAATCTTGAAATTTTATTAAATCTTATTAGAATGGAGAAAAAATATGTTAGATATAAGTCAATTTTTACTATTAACAGTTGGATCTGTTTTTTTATTATTACTTTTTACACTTCATATTATTTTATTTAGACCTTTATTAAATCATATTGATGAAAGAGAAAATCAATTAAAAGAAGATTTATTGAATGCTAATTCAAGTACCTCTGATATTGATTCTATTATGCAAGAAGCTAATGATATAGTAGCTAAAGCTAAAAATGAAGCTAGACTAATTTTAGAAGATACCTATAAAAATGTTGAGATAGAATCTATATCTAGAATAGATAGTGTAAAAAAAGATATTGATATAAAATATAGATCCTTTTTAAACGATTTGTCTAAAGAAAAAAAGTTGTTAAAAGAGTCTTTATTGGTAGAATTACCAAAGTTTAAAGATATGTTAAATAGTAAATTAAAGAGAATATAACTATAAAAGGAAATAATTTGAAAAAAGAGATATTTATTTTATTAGCTTTTACACCTATTGTATTATTTTCAAGTTCTACTGAAAATGTTGAAACCGATATCGTACAAAGAACTTTTAACTTTATTATATTTGCATCTATTATATACTATCTTTTAAGTGATAAAACTAGAGTATTCTTTAAAAATAGATCTATATCAATAAAATCAGACTTAAATAAAGTAGAAGAATTACTTTTAGAATCAGTTAAGAATAAAGAAGAAGCTAATGATAAATTAAAACAATCAGAAAATATAGCTAAAGATATAGTATCAAATGCTAACAATCAAATTGATAAAATTAAATATGATACATTAAAATCAATTGATAATACAATATCAAAATTAGAAGATAGCTACAATGATAAAATAACTTTTGAAATGAGAAGAATAAAAAAGGAAGTCGTATCTGAGATTTTAAATGAATTATTAGATTCTAATAATATATTTTTATCAGACGAAGACCTATCTAATATTATTCTTAAAAAGGTGTCATAATGATTGATTTAATATCTAAAAGATATGTTAAAGCAATTTTGTTAAAAACAAGTAGTAATCATTTGGAGTCTATAGTAAAAAGTTTAAGAACTTTAAACTCATTATATAAAAATGATAAATTTTTATTTATAATATTATCTAAAAATTTAGAATCTAATAAAAAAGTTGATTTTATACTATCTACTGTTGATAATTTAGAAGAGTCTATAAAAAACTTAATTAAACTTTTAGGAAAAAAAAATCGTTTAGAAATAATTCCTACTATATTTAAAGAATTAACTAGTCAACTTTCTGTTTTGAACAATAATTATGTAGGATCAATTCATAGTAATTCTAAGCTAAATAGTGATTCTATAAAATTAATTGAGTCTAAATTTAGTAAAAAATTTAATATAAATTTGTCTTTAACACAAAACAAATCAGATTATGATGGAATTAAAGTTGATATAAGTGGTCTTGATGTTGAAGTATCTTTTTCTAAAGTTAGATTAAAAAACCAAATAATAAATGATATTTTAAAATCTATTTAAACATTAAATAAAGGAGAAAATTAATGGGTGTGAAGATTCAAGCTGATGAAATAAGTTCTATAATTAAAGAAAGAATTGAGAATTTTGAATTTAATGTAGATATAAATGAAACAGGTAAAATTATCTCTTATGCAGATGGTATAGCTCAAGTTTATGGACTAAGTAATGTTATGGCTGGAGAGATTGTTGAATTTGAAAATGGACAAAAAGGTATGGCTTCTAATTTAGAAGAGTCATGTGTTGGTGTTGTTATTTTAGGTTCAGGTGAGGGATTGGTAGAAGGAACATCTTGTAAAAGATTAGGTAGACTTTTAGATACTCAAGTAGGAGAAGCATTAGTAGGAAGAGTTGTTAATGCTTTAGGAGAGCCAATAGACGGTAAGGGTTCAATTAATTCTGATATAAGAAAAGTTGTTGAAGAAAAAGCACCAGGTATTATGGCTAGAAAATCTGTTAATGAGCCTTTACAAACAGGTATAAAAGCTATTGATGCACTTGTACCAATTGGAAGAGGACAAAGAGAACTTATTATTGGAGATAGGCAAACAGGTAAAACAACAGTAGCTATTGATACAATTTTAAATCAAAAAGGCGAAGATGTTATTTGTATTTATGTTGCAATTGGTCAAAAATCTTCTTCTGTAGCATCTGTAGTTAGAACACTTAGTGAAAGTGGAGCTATGGATTATACAATAGTTGTTAATGCGAGTGCTTCAGATTCATCTGCTTTACAATTTTTATCTCCTTATACAGCTGTTACTATGGGTGAATATTTTAGAGATAATGGTAAGCATGCATTAATAGTATATGATGATTTATCTAAACATGCTGTTGCATATAGAGAGATGTCCTTATTGCTAAGACGTCCACCAGGTAGAGAAGCTTTTCCAGGAGATGTTTTTTATCTACACTCAAGACTACTTGAAAGAGCTGCAAAAGTTAATGATGATTTAGGTGGTGGTTCTTTAACTGCTTTACCCATTATTGAAACACAAGCAGGAGATGTATCAGCTTATATACCTACTAATGTTATTTCAATTACAGATGGACAAATATTCCTAGAAACGAATTTATTCAATTCAGGAATTAGACCAGCTATTAATGTTGGATTATCAGTATCTAGAGTTGGAGGTGCAGCTCAAATTAAAGCTACAAAACAAGTTGCAGGTACACTAAAATTATCTTTAGCTCAATATAGAGAACTAGAAGCATTTGCTCAGTTTGCATCTGATTTAGATGAAAATACTAGAAAAGAGTTAGAACTTGGTCAAAGAATGGTAGAAGTTCTTAAGCAAGGTGTAAATTCACCCATTGTGATACAAAAACAAATTTGTATAATATTTGCCGGAACAAATGGATATCTAGATACAATACCAGTAGAAAGTATAGTTGAGTTTGAAAAAGAATTATATCCGTTTATTGAACAAAAATATTCAAATATACTAGAAGATATAAAATCTAATAAAAAGCTTACAGATGATATAACAGATAGATTAAAAGTAGCTTTAGATGAATTTATAACTGTATTTAAAGCTAAATAGGTATATTAAATGGCTAACTTAAAAGATATAAAATTTAAAATTGTAAGTGTAACAAATACTCAGAAGACTACTAAAGCTATGAAGCTTGTATCTTCTGCTAAGTTAACTAGAACTAGACAATTATCTCAACAATCTAAAGGTTATGCAAGTAAAATTAATTCTGTTTTATCTAAAATAGCTCTTAGGGTTAATAGTGTACAAGACGATAATAATACCAATAAAGCATTTCTTAGATCTAAAAATTTAAAAACTCTTGACATAGTATTTGTAACAGCTGATAAGGGACTATGTGGTGGCTTTAACATGGCTACTATTAAAGCTGTGAATAAACTAAAAAAAGATTATGAATCTAAAGATATTAAAGTAAGATTAAGAGTCAGTGGTAGAAAAGGTAGTGATTATTTCTCTTTTAGTAATATACAATTAGAACAAAAAATATCCGACCTTTCATGTGCTCCTGATTATGATAGAGCATCTGGTTTTATAAAAGAAGTTGTAGATGATTTTTATAATAATAAAACAGATAAAGTAATATTAGTGCATAATGGATTTTTTAATATGTTAACTCAAGAGGTAAAAATTAGACAATTATTGCCAATAGATTTAGATAATATACCATTAGTTAAAAATGAGACTTCTATGCTTAATATTGAACCAGATGATGATGAAGCACTATTAACAGAACTTACAGATAAATACATTGAGTTTAATATGTATTATGCACTAATAGACTCTTTAGCAGCAGAACATAGTGCAAGAATGCAAGCTATGGAGACAGCTACTAAAAATGCAAAAGAAAAAGTAGAGTCTTTAACAATTGAATATAATAAAGCTAGACAAGCAGCAATAACAACAGAACTGATAGAGATAATCAGTGGTGTTGAATCACTAAAATAATTTAAAGGAGTAGATTATATGAAAGGTAAAATTATTCAGGTAATGGGACCTGTTGTTGATATAGAATTTGAGGGATATTTACCACAAATAAATGAAGCAATAGACGTATTACAATCTGAGACTAAAAGTACTAATAGACTTGTATTAGAAGTAGCAGCACATATAGGTGATAGTAGAGTTAGAACTATTTCGATGGATATGACAGAAGGTCTACAAAGAGGTCAAGAAGTTAATGCTTTAGGTACACCTATACAAGTTCCTGTTGGAGATGAAGTTTTAGGTAGAATTTTTAATGTTATTGGAGAACCTGTTGATGATGGTAAAGAAATATCAAAAGATTGTCCTAAATGGTCTATTCATAGAGAAGCACCCTCTTTTGAAGAACAATCAACAAAAACTGAAATGTTTGAAACAGGTATAAAAGTCGTTGATTTACTAGCTCCTTATTCTAAAGGTGGGAAGATAGGACTTTTTGGTGGTGCTGGTGTTGGAAAGACAGTTATTATTATGGAGCTTATTCATAATGTTGCTTTTAAACACTCTGGATATTCTGTTTTTGCAGGAGTTGGAGAGAGAACTAGAGAAGGAAATGATTTATATTATGAGATGAAAGACTCCAATGTACTTGATAAAGTTGCATTATGTTACGGTCAAATGAATGAGCCACCAGGAGCTAGAAATAGAATAGCATTAACAGGTCTAACAATGGCTGAATATTTTAGAGATGAAAAAGGGCTAGATGTTTTAATGTTTGTTGATAATATATTTAGATTTGCACAATCTGGTTCTGAAATGTCAGCTTTATTAGGAAGAATACCATCTGCTGTTGGATATCAACCTACTTTAGCATCTGAAATGGGTAAATTACAAGAGAGAATTACATCTACATCCAAAGGTTCTATAACATCTGTTCAAGCTGTTTATGTACCAGCAGATGACCTTACAGACCCAGCACCTGCTTCTGTGTTTGCACATCTTGATGCTACAACAGTATTAAATAGAAAAATAGCTGAAAAAGGTATTTATCCAGCTGTTGATCCTTTAGATTCTAGTTCTAGAATATTAAGTGAAGATGTACTTGGTAAAGAACACTATAGTGTTGCAAGAGAAATACAAGCCACATTACAAAAGTACAAAGATCTTCAAGATATTATAGCTATTCTTGGTATGGATGAGTTATCAGAAGAGGATAAACTAACTGTATCTCGTGCAAGAAAAATTGAGAAGTTTTTATCACAGCCTTTCTTTGTAGCAGAAGTATTTACAGGTAGCCCAGGAAAATATGTTGAACTAAAAGATACTATATCAGGATTTAAAGGTATTTTAGATGGTAAATATGATGATTTACCAGAAATGGCTTTTTATATGGTAGGTGGTATAGATGAAGTTATATCAAAAGCAGAAAAGATTAAATAATTATTATTAAGGAAAATATATGGATACTATGAGATTATCTATAGTTACACCAAATGGAGAAATTTTTAATGATAATGTAAAAACAGTTACACTTCCAGGAAAAGAAGGAGAGTTTGGTGTCTTATATGGCCATTCTTCTTTAGTATCTTCATTGAATGTTGGTATTATTGTTATTGAAAAATCTGACTCTAAAGAGGAAATTATTGCTATTAACTGGGGATATGTTAAAGTTACTGAAAATAGTGTGGATGTTTTAGCAAATGGTGCTATAGCATTAACTAAAACAGATAGTTCTCAAACTGCTAAAAATATATCAGAAGCTAAGAAATTAGTAAACTCTGTAAAAGATACAAATGTATCAATAGCATCTGTAGAAGCTAAAATAAACTCTTTTGTATAAATTGATAAAATATGTTTGATTTAATATTAAACTACTTCAATAGTTCTACTATTGTAACATTTTTTGTTATTTTTACATTATCTGTTTATTTTATAATTATTGTTTGGATTTTTACTTACAAATACTTATTATTAGTCAAATTGGTAACTAATGAGAAAGATTCATTAGCTATATTATTAAATAAAGAATCATTGAATCAAGATTCTAAAACTGTTTCATCTTTAGATAGATGTATTTCTAAAGGTGGAGTATACTCGAAAGATGTTTTAGATGCTTTTATTATATCACTAATTAGAGAGTCTAGTGTTGGTATATCTTGGCTTTCTATAATAGCATCTACATCACCTTTTATAGGTCTATTTGGTACAGTTGTTGGTATTTTGGAATCTTTTTCTAAATTTTCTATAGAATCACAGGTTAGTTTTTCTATAATAGCACCAGCTATTTCTGAAGCTTTAGTAGCGACTGCAGCAGGTATTTTTGTAGCTATATTTGCTTATACTTTTCATCAATTACTAAATAGAAAAATATATGAATATGATACATATTTAAATACTAGAGCTAAATTATTATTAAAAGATATATAGTTATTAAAAACTTTTATAATAAATTATGATGCCTAATGAGATATAAAATGATACTAAAATTGGATTAGTACATGTACGATTATAATAATAAACCAGAACTAAACATCACTCCTTTAGTTGATGTTATGTTGGTTCTTTTAGCTATTTTAATGCTAACAGCACCTGTGATAGAATTTGAAGAACAAATTAGTTTACCGCGTGGTAGTAAATCTAAACAAATCAAAGTAAGTAATAAAATAGATATATTTATAAAGAAAAATAGAACAGTATTAATTGATAAAACAACATATAAATTAGAAGACTTTATAGATAGTTTTATTTTATTTACTAAAAATAGCAATAGAAATACTCCTGTACATTTAAGAGCTGATAAAACACTATTATATGATGATATAGTATATATATTAAAATCTATCAAAGAAGCAGGCTTTATTAAAATATCTTTAATTACAGATGGATAAGTAATATGTATTTAAATATTACAATTGAAGAAAATAATAAATTTTTTTATATATCAGGAATATTAGCTTTTTTGATATATCTTTTACTATTAAGTATATTTTTTATATATATTAAACATAATGATGTTAAAAAATTTGATGCAATATCTAAAAATACTATTTTAGAATTATATTTAGTTGATAATATAATTCAAAATATAAAACTAATTGATAAAGAGTCTACTAAATTAAATGAATATATTTCAAAAAAAACTATTGAAAAAAAAACTTCTAAAACCTCAAAAAAACAGACTGATATTAAGTCCTTGTTTAAAAACTTTAAAAATAAAGTTGAAAATATATCAACAAAAGAGTCTTTAAACATAAAACCAAATCAAATAATAAGTAGATTTAAATCAAAATTTAAAAAAAATAGAAAAAATAGTAATAAAATGATATCTAAATTATTAAATACAGTAAGAACTGAATCTTATGAAGGAATAATAACAAATACTAATCATCAAAACGATTTATATTATTCAAAGATATATAAAATACTTTCCAGTAGATGGAAACCAAAAGTAATAGTGGAAAATTTATTTGTAAATGTTTTAATAACTATTTCTAAAAATGGTAAATTTAACTATATAATATTAAGAAATTCTAAAAATGTTATATTTAACAATGAGTTAAAAGAGTTTTTAGAAAATGAAAAAAAAATAAGATACCCTTTACATAATAGAGGTTTTAAGCAAAAGATAGAAGTTAAATTTATATCTAAAAAAGGATAGTCTTACTATGAAAACTATATTTATTATATGTTTAGTTGTGAACTTACTATTTTCAGTTGATGCTAAAATGGAAATTGTAAAAACTAAATCTATATTACCAACTATTAATGTATTATTATCTAAAAAAACAGATAATAAAGAATTATCTAATAAACTAATAAAATTAATTAATCAAGACTTAAAAGTTAGTGGACACTTTAATGTATATGAATTTAATAATGATAACATAACATCAAATGATAGATTAATTATGAAAGAGAATGGTATAGATTTATCACTTACTTTAGAATTAACACAGAATAATGATTCATCAATTTTATTATCAATTAGTCTATTTGACTTAAATATAAATAAACTAGTTATAAATACAAACTTAACTACCTCAAACAAAAATAGATATCCATTTTTATCACATAGAACAGCTATTTTGATAAATGATCATTTAAAAGCACCATCTATTAAATGGATGGATAGGTTTGTAATATTTTCTAGAATATTAGACTCTAAAGAGAGTGAAATTGTTATTTCAGATTATACTTTAACATATGAAAAAGTTATAATTAAAGGTGGGTTTAATTTATTTCCTAAATGGTCTGATAAAACACAAAGATCATTTTACTATACAACATATAATAAAAATATACCAACACTATTAAAGTATGATTTATTTACTAAAAAAATAAAAAAGATTATCAAAAGTGATGGTATGTTAGTATTATCAGATATAAGTAAAGATTACAAAAAGTTATTATTAACAATGTCTCCAAAAGGACAACCTGATATCTATTTATTTAATTTAGAAACTAAATATAAAACTCAACTTACAAATTATGATGGAATAGATGTTGGAGCAAATTTTATTGAAGATGATAAAAAAATAGTTTTTGTATCTGATAGATTAAAATATCCAAATATTTTTGTAAAAGAGTTAAAAAAATCTGGAGCTCAAAAATTTATTTATCATGGTAAAAATAATTCTTCTTTGACATCATACAAAGATTATATAGTGTATAAAAGTAGAGATATAAAAAATGAATTTGGATACTCCAGTTTTAATTTATATTTAGTATCTAGTAAAAGTGATTTTATGATGAGATTGACAACTTTTGGGGTAAATGAATTCCCAAAATTCTCAATTGATGGAGAATCTATACTTTTTATTAAAACATATAATAATAAAAGTTCAATAGGAATTATAAGAATTAATTATAATAAGTCTTTTTTATTTCCTTTAAAAGTTGGTAGAATACAATCTATTGATTGGTAAAAATTATTAATTAAGTTAAATTTTATTATAATAAATTTAATTTTAAAAGGATTAACTATGAAAAATTGTATTTTGTTTATTTTTGTTTTGTTTATTGTATCTTGTAGCCAAAATAGTCTTGAAGTACCACAAACTTCCGAAGAATCTTTGAATAAAATTGATAGAAAATCTTCAATAGATAAATCAAAGGGTAATTACTTAGAAGTAGCAGGTAATAAAGAGTTTGTATCTAATATATATTTTGAATTTGATAAATATAGTTTAGATGAAAATGGTTTAAAATTGATTAAATCTAATGCCTTAAAATTATTAAAATTAAAATCTAATATTAAGATAAAATTAGAAGGCAATAGTGATGAATTTGGAACAGATGAGTATAATTATGCATTAGCATTAAAAAGAGCTAAATCTGTTAAAGATATACTTGTTAAAAATGGTATTAAAGCATCCTCTATTACTATTTTTAGTTATGGTGAAATAAACCCTGTTTGTAAAGATAAGACAAAAGGGTGTTGGAGTAAAAACAGAAGAGTGGAGCATAAACTAATACCATAGTTTTATGAAGTTTTTAGTCTATTTAATTTTATTCTCAAATATATATATATTTAGTGATGAATTATCTGTTTTTCTAGCTGGTGACTTAAATGATAAGATACCTTACGGTTTGACATCAGTGGAGAAGCATATATTAAAAAATAAAAATGAATTGGGTAATGTTGATATTCAACTAACTATATTCAAAAATAAATTTATAAAATTTGAAGAAAGAATAAAAGGTATACTATCTTTATATGATTCTGATACTAAAAAACTAAATTCAAATTATTTAGACATTAAAAATATAAAACATACAATCAATGTATATAATGATAAAATTAATTATCTAAATAATATAGTAGAAAAACAAAAGCAAATTATACTAGATAATAATGCTAATATTAAGGTACTAAAGTCAACTATATCAAAACTATCTAATATTGTTAATAATATTAATATTAACTATTTATCTAGAAAAGATTTTGATCAAAATATTAATAGATATGATAAAAGTATAAAGAAATATTTTAAAAATATATCTAATGAAAAAGAGTCCTTTAAATCAAAATCTAAAAAAGAGTTATTAATAGAGGTAAAGAGTTTATTTGAAAAAGATTATTTTACTAAAGCTATTCCTATTTTAAATTATTTTCTAGAAATTAATTATAAACTAGCATATACAAACTATATTCTAGGAGAGATAAATTATTATAGAAAAAACTACAGTAAAGCCATAGACCATTTTAAAAAATCAGTTTTGATAGATGATCAAGCCTTATATATGTCGAAGCTTTTATTACATACAGCTATATCATCTAAAAAAACTAAAGATTTAGATAATGCTAGGTTATTTTATGATACTGTTATTAAATTGTATCCAGATTCTAATGAGTCAAAAATTGCTAAAAAATATTTATCTATTTTGAGTAACAATTAAATTAAAAGGAGAATATAAAAATGAGTACAATAACAAATAAGGTAATCTCTATTGAATATAATTTAATAGATTTTGATACTAAAGAACAACTAGATACAAATATAGGATCAAAACCACTTGAATTTATTACAGGTAAAGGTCAAATAATTGAAGGTTTGGAATCAAGTGTAGTTAATATGTCTATAGGAGATAAAAAAGATATTGAAGTATTGCCAAAAGATGCATATGGAGAATATAAAGAAGATGCTATTGAGAGCTTACCAAAAGAACAATTTGCAGGTATTGAATTAAAGAATGGCATGAGCTTATATGGAAGTGGAGAAAATGGTGAGACAGTACAAGTTACAGTAAAAGCATTTGATGATAAAGAAGTTAAAATTGACTATAACCATCCAATGGCAGGTAAAAAACTTTTATTTTCAGTAGAAGTACTTTCTCAAAGAGAAGCTACTTTAGATGAAATAGAATCTGGTGTTGTAGGAGGTAATGCATCTTCGGGATGTTGTAAAGGTACTAACCAAGAAGATACAGTTCAAAATACAAATAATACAGGATGTGGCTGTAATTAATATAAAGTATTAAAATAAATAGAGGTAAGTAGAATATGAAAAAAGTAGCTTTTATATTTCCAGGTCAAGGAAGCCAAAAAACTGGTATGGGGAAAGACTTTTTTGATAATAGTGATATTGCTAAAGATATGATTAATAAAGCTAGTATTAGATTAGGATTTGATTTTAGTAAATTACTCTTTGAAGATAATAGTAATTTATCGCAGACTAAATTTACACAACCAGCTATTTTATTAGTTAGTTGTATTGCATATAATATCTTTAAATCAAAAAGTGACATTAGCCCAGAATTTTGTTTAGGCCACTCTTTAGGAGAGTTTTCTTCATTAGTATCTAGTGGTGCTATTGATTACCTTGATGCTATTGAACTAGTTCATAAAAGAGGTATTTTTATGTCTGAGGCTTGTATGTCAATAGATGCTGGTATGATGGCTGTACTTGGAATTGAAGATAATTTAATTGAAGATATTTGTAGAAAAGAATTACAAAATGGTAAGAAAATTTGGCCTGCTAATTATAATATGAATGGTCAATTAGTACTAGCAGGAATTAAAAAAGATTTAGAATCTTTGATTGATATATTATTAAGAAAAGGAGCTAAAAAAACTGTTTTATTAGATATGTCAGTTGCATCTCATTGTAATTTATTAGAAACAGCAGTCAAAAAATTAAAACCATACTTAGAAAAATTTATTAAAGATGAATTTAAATATCCTATTATATCAAATGTTTCTACTAGTAGATATTCTTCAAAATATGATGCAGTTGATTTATTATGTAAACAATTAGTAAATCCCGTAAAATATAAACAATCAATATTAAATAACTCTAATAATATTGAATATTTTATTGAATTTGGTAATTCAACTGTGTTAAAAGGATTAAATAGAAAAATAACCAAAATTCCTACATTAAATATAAATGATATGAACTCTTTAGAAAAAACATTGAGTATATTAAATGATTAAAATAGCAATATTAGGTGCTATGAAAGAGGAAATAGAACCATTATTATCTTTTTTTGATAACATAAAACAGACAAGTTTTGGTAATAATACTTATTATGAAGTTAATTATAAAGGTATAAGTATAGTAATTGCATATAGTAAAATAGGTAAAGTATTTTCAACACTTACAGCGTCTATAATGATACAAAAATTCAAATGTAATAAACTACTATTTTCAGGAGTAGCTGGTGGATTAAATCCAAATTTAAAAATTGGAGATTTAATATTAGCTACTAGTTTATGTCAACATGATATAGATATTACAGCTTTTGGACATGACTATGGATATGTACCAGAGGGTAAAAAGTTTATAAATAGTGATAAAAGTTTATTAAAAATAGCTAATAAAGTATCGATTAATAATAATATAAAGATATTTGAAGGAATTATTGCAACAGGAGATCAATTTATAAATAGTAATGAAAAAAAAGAATTTATATATAATACATTTAAAGCTGATGCTATTGAGATGGAAGGTGCTTCAGTAGCTCTTGTATGCGATAGTTTGAATATACCTTTTTTGATTTTAAGATCTATTTCTGATACAGCTAATATGGATGCTAGTTTTGATTTTGACTCTTTTTTGATAAATTCTGCTAATAAATCTGCTTTATATTTAATGAAAATTGTAGAAGAATTAATAAAAAATTAATTTTTTATAATCTCTATTTAATAAATTAATAAATTTAAGAGGTTGTTAAGGTAAAAAGGTTGACAAGACAGGTGTGAATTGAATATAATTCAGGTTCAATTTCAGAAGAGATAAGTTTGGGATAGAGAGTTCTTTAAAAATGATGGGATATAAGATATAATTTTTATAAACCGAACATAAACAAAAGAGATAAATAGTATATGAGAGTATATTATATATTTTAAGAATAAAGTCAGAAGAATTTGAGAGATAATTTTGTGATAAAAAACAAAATAAGTCAAGAGATAACTTTTTTAATGGAGAGTTTGATCCTGGCTCAGAGTGAACGCTGGCGGCGTGCTTAACACATGCAAGTCGAACGAGAACGGTATATAGTTTACTATATATGCAGCTAAGTGGCGAACGGGTGAGTAAAATATAGTTAATCTGCCTTAAAGAGAAGAATAACATTTGGAAACGGATGCTAAAACATCATATGCCTTTAATACAAAAGTATGCAAGGGAAATATTAATAGCTTTAAGATGAGACTGTAAGGTATCAGTTAGTTGGTGGGGTAAAGGCTTACCAAGACGAAGACACCTAACTGGTTTGAGAGGATGATCAGTCACACTGGAACTGAGACACGGTCCAGACTCCTACGGGAGGCAGCAGTGGGGAATATTGCACAATGGAGGGAACTCTGATGCAGCAACGCCGCGTGGAGGAAGAAGTATTTCGGTGCGTAAACTCCTTTTATATAAGAAGATAATGACGGTAATATATGAATAAGCACCGGCTAACTCCGTGCCAGCAGCCGCGGTAATACGGAGGGTGCGAGCGTTACTCGGAATCACTGGGCGTAAAGAGCGTGTAGGCTGGATAATAAGTCAGAAGTGAAATCCTATAGCTTAACTATAGAACTGCTTTTGAAACTGTTAACCTAGAATATGGGAGAGGTAAATGGAATTTCTGGTGTAGGGGTAAAATCCGTAGAGATCAGAAGGAATACCGATTGCGAAGGCGATTTACTGGAACATAATTGACGCTGAGACGCGAAAGCGTGGGGAGCAAACAGGATTAGATACCCTGGTAGTCCACGCCCTAAACGATGTACACTAGTTGTTGGTATGCAAGACATATCAGTAATGCAGTAAACACATTAAGTGTACCGCCTGGGGAGTACGGTCGCAAGATTAAAACTCAAAGGAATAGACGGGGACCCGCACAAGCGGTGGAGCATGTGGTTTAATTCGACGATACGCGAAGAACCTTACCTGGACTTGACATAATTAGGATATATAAGAGATTATATAGTGCTAGCTTGCTAGAGCTAATATACAGGTGCTGCACGGCTGTCGTCAGCTCGTGTCGTGAGATGTTGGGTTAAGTCCCGCAACGAGCGCAACCCTCGTGTTTAGTTGCTAACAGATAAAGCTGAGAACTCTAAACAGACTGCCTGGGTAACCAGGAGGAAGGTGAGGACGACGTCAAGTCATCATGGCCCTTATGTCCAGGGCTACACACGTGCTACAATGGAGTATACAGAAAGTTGCGAAATAGAGATGTGGAGCTAATCTTAGAAAATACTTCCCAGTTCGGATAGTAGTCTGCAACTCGACTACTTGAAGTTGGAATCGCTAGTAATCGTAGATCAGCAATGCTACGGTGAATACGTTCCCGGGTCTTGTACTCACCGCCCGTCACACCATGGGAGTTGATTTCATTTTAAGCACAGAAGCTAACTATATTTATATAGAGGCTATGTACCACAGTGGGATTAGTAACTAGGGTGAAGTCGTAACAAGGTAACCGTAGGAGAACCTGCGGTTGGATCACCTCCTTTCAGAGAAAAGAGTCTATATTAGATTATAGATTCTAAATAGAATAAGTTTATGTTCGGTTTATAAAGATTATATGATATGTATTTCATTAAAAAAAGATATATATAATTTTGGGCCTATAGCTCAGCTGGCTAGAGCGCTCGACTGATAATCGTGAGGTCCCAGGTTCAAGTCCTGGTAGGCCCACCAGAATTTGTATATAGTAAGTAGGGGAATTAGCTCAGCTGGGAGAGCGCCTGCCTTGCACGCAGGAGGTCAGCGGTTCGATCCCGCTATTCTCCACCAAATAATATAGATTTAATCTAAATATATATAATAATTTCATAGATGAATAGATATGAGATATATATTTCATTAAAGAATAGTAAGAATAGATTAATATAAGAGCAATGAGAGTTGTTTTTATATTAGGTTATTTGATCTAAGAGTTATTTAAAAACATATTGTTAAAGTCATAGATAAGAAACTATAAATAAGGTATTTAAATATATATAAATATTTATATTAGAGGATATTGTATATATATTGAAGTAAATACTTGATGTATAGTAAGAATAGATACTATATTATATAGAATTAGATATATAGAGATTTATAAAGAGTATAAGTAGTATATATATGTATATTTAATAAGATAGTAGATAAATGATACAAGAAGAGAAAAGACAGATATATAAGAGATTATATAAAAGAGTCAAACTTTAATAGAAATAAGCTATAAAGGGCTAATGGTGGATGCCTAAGACTGTAAGAGGCGAAGAAGGACGTATTAGACTGCGAAAAGCTACGGGTAGCTGTCAAAGAGCATTGATCCGTAGATATCCGAATGGGGCAACCCAATATAAGGAGACTTATATTACTATAGAAATATAGAGCGAACTTGGTGAAGTGAAACATCTCAGTAACCAAAGGAAGAGAAATCAAAAGAGATTACCAAAGTAGCGGCGAGCGAAATGGTATAAGGGCAAACCTAATGCTTGCATTAGGGGTAGAAGGACTATAAAGAAGTAGAAAGAAGTCAAATAGAAGAATTAACTGGAAAGTTAAGGCAAAGAAGGTGATACCCCTGTAATTGTAATTTGATAAAACTATGAATAGTATCCTGAGTAGGGCGGAACACGAGGAATTTTGTCTGAAACAGGGGGGACCACCCTCCAACCCTAAATACTACTTACAGATCGATAGTGAACAAGTACCGTGAGGGAAAGGTGAAAAGAACCCCAGTGAGGGGAGTGAAATAGAACCTGAAACCATTAGCTTACAATCATTCGGAGCTTTATGAATATAGAGATATATACAGAGTGACGGACTGCCTTTTGCATAATGAGCCTGCGAGTTGTGGTGTATGGCGAGGTTAAGTGATGAACGAAGCCGTAGCGAGAGCGAGTCTTAAAAGGGCGAAAAATATAGTCATATGCTGCAGACCCGAAACGAAGTGATCTATCCATGAGCAGGTTGAAGCTGGTGTAAGAGCTAGTGGAGGACCGAACCCGTAGACGTTGAAAAGTCTTGGGATGACTTGTGGATAGGGGTGAAAGGCCAATCAAACTTCGTGATAGCTGGTTCTCTCCGAAATATATTTAGGTATAGCCTTTAGAAGTAGTATATAGGGGTAGAGCACTGATTGGGCTAGGGCGTTTAAACGATGTACCAAACCCTGTCAAACTACGAATACTATATACGTGAAACTAAGGAGTCAGGCGTAGGGTGATAAAATCCTATGTCGAGAGGGGAACAACCCAGACTAACAGCTAAGGTCCCAAAGTTACATCTAAGTGGAAAACGATGTGAGATTACTGAGACAACCAGGAGGTTGGCTTAGAAGCAGCCATCCTTTAAAGAAAGCGTAACAGCTCACTGGTCAAGTGATTTTGCGCGGAAAATATAACGGGGCTAAGATGTACACCGAAGCTTTAGATTCAGAATTTATTTTGAGTGGTAGGAGAGCGTTCTATTTAGCATTGAAGCTATACTGGAGAAGAGTAGTGGAGCAAATAGAAGTGAGCATGCAGGCATGAGTAGCGATAATTAAAGTGAGAATCTTTAACGCCGAAAACCCAAGGTTTCCTACGCGATGATCGTCAACGTAGGGTTAGTCGGGACCTAAGTCGAGTCCGAGAGGGGTAGACGATGGAGAATTGATTAATATTTCAATACCAATATATAAGCGCGAAGTGGGGACGCATAGAGTTAATGAAGCATACTGATGGAATAGTGTGTCGAAGGAAGTAGACTGTAATATAGGCAAATCCGTATTATGAAAAGGTCGAGATCTGATAGGCTTAGGAATTTTTTCGGAAAGGAATAAGAATTCATGATACTGTCGTGCCAAGAAAAGCCACTAAGTATATTATATATTGCCCGTACCGCAAACCGACACAGGTAGGTGGGATGAGTATTCTAAGGCGCGTGGAAGAACCCTGGTTAAGGAACTCTGCAAACTAGCACCGTATCTTCGGTATAAGGTGTGCCTAATTTGGTATAGGGATTAACTTCCAAAAGCCAAAAAGGTTGCAACAAAGAGTCCCTCCCGACTGTTTACCAAAAACACAGCACTTTGCTAACACGAGAGTGGATGTATAAGGTGTGACGCCTGCCCGGTGCTGGAAGGTTAAATGATGATGTAAGATTAATTTCGAAGCATTTGAGTGAAGCCCCAGTAAACGGCGGCCGTAACTATAACGGTCCTAAGGTAGCGAAATTCCTTGTCGGTTAAATACCGACCTGCATGAATGGCGTAACGAGATGGGAGCTGTCTCAACCAGGGATCCAGTGAAATTGTAGT
>Ga0233438_10001463_pt1 | contig 25688 bp, 34 predicted proteins | sample SI_123_September_FD_182720 | JGI IMG/M metagenome (GOLD analysis project Ga0233438, IMG submission 182720) | Seawater microbial communities from Saanich Inlet, British Columbia, Canada - SI_123_September2016_10_MG | ecosystem: Environmental > Aquatic > Marine > Inlet | place: Canada: British...
GCACAGAAGTTTCCAAGACCCTTGTAACGTCCAATACTAGTCCACTGGATCAAACCATATCCACCAACCTTACAATCAGTATAGGAGACACGAGCACCACCTTCACAGATGTTGGAGATGAACTTACTCTCCTGCTTGATGTTACCCATGATCGTAGCAAGAGCATTACGATCAGTAATTTTAGTGTGTTTCTGAAGTTCTTCTAGAACATACTGCTCCTCAGGAGTGCAATCAGGACACTTCCATGTGATATTATACTGTATCGTAGGAGTTTCTGTTTCTGTTACTTCTACAGAAGGAGGATCCACAGGCTGTGGATACAATGCAAAGACTGCTGCAGTTGAAGCTGCAATAGATGATAAAATCATAATTTTACTATAATTGTTCATAGGTTTATGGGAGATACTGGATTTGAACCAGTGACTTACCACTTGTAAGGAGGCCACTCTACCACTGAGTTAATCTCCCATTTAAGTTAATTGGTTTCCTGTTCTTTGAGTCGAACATAACTTTCAACGAGGAAATCACCGATGGACTTATTATTCTTTTTTAGATACTCACGGAGTTCTGCATACTCAGAAGCATTTTTGTTTTTAATCGAGACTGAAGTTAGAATTGCCATTTTTTATTTAGTGAATTGATAAAGAAGTGTGCCACCCCAAACGATTTCTCCATCGTTGTTGCGGCCACAATCATAACATTTATATGTATCTGTGTCAAGCTCTACCACAGATTCCAACAGAGAATCTCTTACGATACAGTCTCCATGATTAGTTCCTTTCCAGACTCCATCGATTTTAAAGAATAAGAACTCACACCTACCTTTTAAAACAATGAGTTCTTTCTCTTTGCCGCCTTCAACTGTAATACCAGTCTCAACCTTATAAGGATCATCTTCACCCCTATAATTGTACCAAGATTTGCAGTTCAATTTACCATCGACAAGTTCCCATTTGAGATTGGTATATGCATACTTGGCAGGGTTAGCAAAAGCCTGTTTTTTATTCGTCCAATGACCCACGATTAAGTCAATAAACTCAGTCCTCGTAGATTCTGCACTCATCTGATTCTGGTTCCATTTCACAATAAAGTTCGAGTGCAGTTGGATCGTGATGATCACCTGCTTCAATTTCTTTTTTATGGTTTTCTGCGTAAACTTCAAGTTCATGAAGTTCACCTTCGATATGACGACGCTGATTAGGAGAAGTCATAGGATTGTCAAGGATCTCTTTATCCTTAGCAATGTGTGTTTCGATATCTTTCATTTGTTAGTTTATTTTAGATGGGTTTTCGTAAATACTATCTCTACATAGAGTAAGATCAGTTGTTAATTCTTTAGGAGACCATGTGTGGACTACTGCAGCAACTAAGTACTTACCAGTATATATAGGATCCTGAACTGGCATTGTTTTACCTTTCGGATCCATAGTAGGTAATGTAATCTTTACTGTATCTCCAGCGAAAACATTAGTGTTACCAGGGATACTGATGGAACACATGACGTGTTTCATCGATTGATATCTTAACGTAGCATACAGATGTTTGTCAAGCAATCCTCCCAATTCAACACCACCATTCATGGCATTTGTGTCGGTATAAAGATGTGTGGGCAATCCAATAACAAATTGTCTAGTTGCCTTATCTTCTAGTTTACTACCAGTCAGTCCGACAAAAGGATATTTCTCTGCATGTTTCATCTTATCAAAATATTCAGTCATTTTGAATGTAGACTGGGTAGTCTTTCTCAAATCACAAAGGTCAATACCTAGTGCTTCACCAGAGTATGAACCAATCCTCATTTGATTAAGCATCTTTGTGATAGCAGGATACTTAACACTACTAATAGTGTTACGATCATCCTCACCAGTAGTACCACTTATATTTTTTGGTTGGTATACAAAACTTTTATTCTTTTCATCCTTAATAGGTTGACTAATTAAAGTGTCTACAGATTTGAATACATAACCGTCTCTTGCATTGGCAAAGAACATGTATCCAACACCAGTATCAGTGCCCTTACTAGCATGTCTACACATCCAAGAAACTGCATCAAATGGTCTCCAGTTAGGACAAAGCATATTTACTGGAGTAGAAGTTGACTCAATATCTAAGGATACCTCTGTCTCAAGATCTTCTTTTAGAATACTACTTACAATTTGTGAAATCTTTTTCTTTTTATATACTCTGTTGACTCTCTGAAACTCATTAACATATGCATCTGGACTTGCAAATTCTAAATTATAGAAATACGTTCTTTCCCTTCTAATTTTATCACCAATTTTTGTCAACATTAATTGAATCTTATATCTCTCAGACTTTCCCTTTGAAGCACTTGCAATCTCAAAGGAAAGAACTTCGCCTCCATAAATGAGATTATGAAAACCAACAGTATCTCTCATAGTAAGAGTTGCACGAATGATTGGAGATTCGATAGTCTCTACAATTCTACAACTCTCAACTAAATTAAGACCCTTGATGTCCATAATGGCAGTATTGGGATCATTTAGTTTTCCAATTTTTAGGGTATAGAGATCAAAATCTCCAGCGAATCTAGCATTTGCCATGTCTACTTAATCCTTGAAAGTTCTTTTTCATCACCAATACCAAAGGAAAAAGTAATGTGTCCAGCATAGTTATTATCCCACATATCTTCATTTCCTGCCCCACCAGTAACAATAGGATTATCTTGCATCGCCATGATTGGAGGCATTTCCTTTGCATCATTGAAACTCATAATTTTTGGTGATTCAGCAGGTGCAAATAAATTCTCTTCTAATAATTTACTTTTGGAATCTACTTCGGCACCACTAAGAGGAAGAATATCAGTTGCAGAGGTTTCTGCTTGCGTACTTCCACTAGTAAGTCCCATCAACCTTTGATATTTATTAGCAGCTTCAGCAAGTTTCTTAAAGATTTCTCCATTTGATTTTTTCTTCTTCTCTGTCTTTTGATCACCACCAGGAGTTGTAGTGGAACTATTACTACTTCCACCATTACTACTACTAGGACTAGGTGATGCGGCTGGAGGTGCTTCATAATCATCACCAGATGCACCCATAATTGCATCTCTACTGATTTCTTTTCCATCAATGCCGGCACCATATTCTTTCTTCATGGCGGAGAAGTGCATAGCATCATCAAAGTGGCCACCCCAACCCAATCCATATTTCCCAGCTATAGCACCTGAAGTTGATGGGAAGTCTCCCCATTTTTTAGATGCATCTCCAGTAAATGCAGGGTTTGCGCTCCAGTTGATGTCAATCGCAGCACCATATGGGTGTGCATACTGTGGACCTTTACCATCCTTATTGCCTTTTGGTGGACCATCTGGACGGAATCCACCCATCTCAGTAATCTTATAACCAGTCGCTTCTAGATCAGTAATAAATCCTTTGAATCTTTTTGCGAGAGGTAAAGCAACCTCTGCATTTTGACCACTAGATGCAGTAACTCTTGTCAGAGGAATACCTGCAGCCCATGATGTTTCAGGGGTATCTGGTATTCTTCTATGTGATCCACTAGGAAGACTACCACCACCAGCGAACTGAGGCATTGGTTTCTTATCAGAATCCTTCAGTGATTTTGCCTGACTAAATCCAGTAGTAACGGATCCTTTTTTCTCCCTACTAACGAATCCACCATCCATATATCCTTTGAATGGATGATTATATCCTTTGGCAGTTGCTTCCTTAACTCTCTTACCAAATAATCCACCATTAGATTTAGTAGAAGGAGTATCCATTGGGATTACAAACCCACCACTTGATTTTGACGAAACAAATTCTGTACCATGTCCAATAAATGATGGAGTCGTACCACCGTTCATATAGACAGGATATCCACTCATAGGGCCCTGAATCATACCAGATCCACTGACCATATTACGGATAGAACCGCCTTTAGCCATTTCTTGTTTAGGTTTTTCTACCTCAGGTTTTTCTGCCTCAGGTTTTTCTACCTTAGGTACACTGGTAGGTTGTTCTGTAGCAGTTATCTCAGCAGCAGAGGCCTCACTTTGTTGTTTTTGAGTCTCTTTTACAGTCTCTCTTAATATAAAGAGTGCTCTTTCATCACCAGTAAGACCCTTTTCATCAGCTTGACTAATAATCTTCTCACGAGCATCAGATCCAATACTAGAATTAGCACTCTTACTCGGATCTAATAGTTTTTTGAGTTCCTCCAATCCCATCCCATCAACAGTTGCAGGATCTATTGGGGCTGGTGTTGCAGCAGCTGGAGGAGTTCCAGAACTATCACCATCTTCCTTCTTATCTGAACTAGAACTAGAACTAGCAGATGAAGGAGCTCCACCACCACTATCACCCATTTCTGGAATTTCAGGAACCTCAGGTTCTGCTAACTCAACACCCATTACATCAGCAAATAACTCAGCCTGATATCTAATTCCAGTGATAAGAGTTCCCAGTAATCCTCTTAAACTATCATCACCATTTGATGGATTCCATTTTGACTCTGGATTCACTGAACCGATTGATACATTCTTTGTACCAATAGCACCCCGTAGAGTCATGTTTTCTGGAATACTCTTCTCATCATCTTCACCACCACCAATACCAAATAATGATTTAATATTTTCAAATATATCACCACCACCCTTAGTAAAGTTATTCTTTAAAGGAATAACTGCTTCCATGCCATGAAGAATCGCTGGGTATCCAGAGTCTGGACCCTTGGCAATACCACCCTCATTAAATTCTTGTAAAGGTTGTGTCTGAGACTTTGCAGCATCAATATCCTTTTGTGCTTCTGGTGGTAGTTGTTGAGTTTCACCATTGATTTCAACTAGATAACTCTTACCACTTGCACCTTGTACTGATTTGCCTTTTTGACCTTCAGGAATCTTTGGTGATTTAGTAGTTTCTGGTGGACCAGATCCAGGCGCAGGAATTTCAGGAACCTCAGGAACATTACCTTCCTTAATTGCCATTGGATCTTTACCAAATCCAAAGTCAGGTTCTTCACCAGTTTTGACTCTATAAATCTGTTTATCTAGTTCTGCAGTTCTACCTGTCAGATAATCAAGGAAGTTTACGTTCGCTCTCTCATCTTCTAGTTTCTTGAGAGTATCATCAGCACCTTTCTCTGCCTTGGTTTTATCTATGGCATCATCAGTCTCAGTTTCTACTGTTCCAGGGAATAATGCAGGAATTGCAGCACCAGCACCAAATAGAATTGCCGCTTTACCTACAGGACTGGCGGCAAATGTCTTAATTGCAGTCGCAGCTTTGGCCATTAATGCCATTGCTGCAGGAAGTGCCTTGATCGCAGTAAATGCGAGTTTTAATCCTTTGAGAAGGAAACCTACCTTACCAGTTAGTATTGCCCAAGTTCCTAATAGTGTAAAGAACCCAATACCTAACTGGAAGAATCCTTTAATCTTGTCAATTATACTTGCATCAGAGTCAAATATCTTTGCAAGTCCTTCTAACGTTTGGATAACACCAAACTCAATCACTTTCGCAAAGAACTTGGCGAGTTTACCAACAAACTCTAAAAACTTTGCAGCTTTTTCTGCATTCTCTTTTTTAGATAACCAACTAACAATTCCAATAGCAAGAAGTGGTTTAAGAATTGGTCCTAAAAATCCAGCAAAAAACCCCAGAAGTCCTTTTGCAGACTTTCCTATTTTTTTAACAACTCCCTCTTTCTCATTCTTCTTTTCTTTTCCACCTCTAGACTCAGAAAGTTTTTCTGATTTTTCACTTCTTTTAAGAACAGTCTGTCTTTTAAGTATTGCTTCTAACTTTTTCTTCTTCTTCTGTTCTGCCTTAAACTCATTACTAATAGTCTTGTTTAGACCTGATAGATTCTTATTTAATTTTCCAATTTCAGTATTTTGTTCGTTTGCATTAGTTAAAATCTCATTTGAAACTAATCCTAGTCTATTGATACCAAGAACCGTTGTTCTGTTGGCACCAGATACTGCATTAGTAATATCATCTCCACCACCACCTTTACCATTTCTGACACCATACTTCTTGGCATCAATAATGACAGACTCAATGTTCTTATCTCTAACCGAACCTGGATTTACAAACTTATAGTAACTTAGTTTTGCCATTAGAAGAACTTAGTATGCTTTGCCGCCGCAGTTACAGCGAAACTATTAGTTCCACTTATGACTGTCTGTCTAGTTTGACTATTAGTATTTATGATGTTAGGAGATGCCTTTCTGGATTTTTTCTCAGCAACAACCACTCTAGACTTATCAATTAGATTAGATGTCTGGTTGATTTGTAAATTAGAAATAGAAGTCTGTATATTTTCTACTCTAATTGATTCCGTATTAACCGTTTCTGAAGTAGAAACGAACATTGGAGTTATTGAAGGAGGTATAACAAATGCTGTAGGAATCAAATTAAAGATCTTACCAGTAGTTTTCAGAGCATCTACTGTAGGTGTAAGATCAAATTCACCACCAATAGATTTACCATCCAATGTTTTCGCATATGCATCACCATCAGCAACTGGACCAATGCCAGCAACTGGTACATCAGCGTTACTAGGTTCAATATTAAGACCCTGATCAGATCCACTTCCACCTCCTAATCCCATTATACTTTGATACTTGTTAGCTGCAGCAGCTAATTTAGCAAATATCTCTTCCATAGAAACAGGTTTCTTCTTTGCAGATTTATCACCACCATCAGTTCCTTTTTTAGTTGGGCCACCACCACTACCATCACTAGTATCGCCCGTATCATCAACAGGTTCAGTCTTTACATTATCATTTTTTGAACCACCTCCAGAAAGATTCTCCCAGTGCCATGCTTCCGTTGCATCTGGAGTATTAGGACTTAGATTCCAATTACTCAACGGTTTGAATCCAAACTTACTGGCATTTTTCCACAACCATTTATATCCAGCATTACTATAAGCACCAAAGTCAACAGCTTTACCCCAACCATGATTAGATGTTCCAGGTGCAGCAGCTGCATTTTTATATAGTGCTTTAGCTTCAACTTGACCTTCATAAGATCTATAAGTGGAGTTAATACCTAAAGTAAAACCTTCCGCTTTTGCAGTATCAATCAAAGACTGTAGTTGACCAGCAACACTTGAATGCATCATTCCATGACCAACCGATCCATGGCCATATGCATCAACTTTTCTAAGTACACTCTTAGGTAGTTTACCATTCTGGTATTCACCACCAATAGAAAACTCATCCCATCCAGGAACCTCAATAGTTGCAATATTTTTAGGAGAGTTTGAAGATATCTCTACTGGTTTCTGTTTTGCTTGCCACTGTTTAACTTTACCACCAGATGATAACTGTTGGAAAGCTTCATACATCATTTCTGGTTTAATATGTGCAGCATTATTACCAACACCTGCATAGTAACTAACTCCACTATCATTCTTTGGAATTGCAGCCCAAACTCTTGATAGTCTAAGCATCGCTTCCTTTGGATTCTCCTTCGCCATCTTTTTGGAGACATTTGCTTGACCAGGACCAATCAGATACTCAGCAATCTTTTGTTGATTCTCAGGAGTATACTTATCTTTATCAGGATCAAGTTTAACAGCAATTGCTCTACCTACCAAGTATTCTGGAAGATTTTGCCATGCACCAACTGCACCAGTCGCTTTGTCTGCAACTTCGCGGATAGTCATTTCAGTTGCACCAGGAAGTTTGGTACTTGGATACATTGCCTCATATCCAAGAGATCCTGCTTCATATTTTAGAATCAGATTAAGAACTGGAGACCATCCACCCTCTACACCAGTTGGTTCTAATCCAAGTAAAGATCTACCAGCGTCCAATAGTCTAGTCGCTTGTCTCTTTCCTTCCTTAAGACCACTACCAATATTTCTTCCAGCATTCAATACTGCATTCAAACCCTTTTCAAAGATACCATTTTCCTTCATATTAAAGATGGTATCAGCAAAGATCTTTGTTTGATCTATTGCCTGAACTAGAAGTCCTCTAACAGAATTGGTATCAAAACTTGAACCAATACCAATTAGATCTCTAATATCATCTTTATTTTTAGATGTAGTTGCAGCACCAAATGGTAAAGGCATCTTGCCATCTGGAGAAAGAATACCACCATCTTCTGCAGTATTACCTTCTTTTTCTGCAATCTTAGTAAGGTAGTCTGGATCTTTTGCAGCAATAGCATCAGCAGATGATTTTTCTGCTGATGCTAGACTAGGAAGTGTTCCAGGTGTTGCATTCTCACTAGACTCCCCTGCCATTTCTGGAATACCCAGAGCATCTGATATAGGATCACCAATTACTTTACCAAGTCCACCGACGGCAAGATCTGCACCCATATATGCAACAAACAATGCAGTTGCAGCAATACCAGATGCACCTGCCGTAAATGGTGCAGCAAGACCCATAGCTGCCATTAGTGCAGTGAATCCAGCATCAATAGATGCACCAACAACGGCACGAATTAGAGCACGTCTCCAATCCACACCTGCCATGATATCGAATACAAAACCTGCAATATCACCTACAAAAGGCAGATACTTACCAAATTTCTGAAGAAGATCTGGTAATGCTTTACCAACCTTACCAAGAACACCTTTCTGATTTGATAACCAATCAAATACTGCATTTTGACCCTTTTTAACTAAAGCTCCACCTTTTTCTTGTAGTGCAGTAATTGCTGCTTTTGTACCTTCACTAAGTTTCTTCCACCCAGCACCAATCGCCTCAATCACACCACCAAGTTGTCTATCAAGATCAGCAACTAAACGAGAACCAGTCTCAGCAACTCTCTTTCCTTGATCTTGTGCAAATTTACTAACTGTTCGGGCACCAGAAGTGATCGAATCACCAGTTTTCTTAAGTGAGTCTCCTATTCCCTGGAAGAAACCTGGTTTCTTAGGTTTCTTAGGTGCTTTAGGTTTGTCTGGTGTTTGAGGTTTATCTGGTGTTTCTCTAGGTTTGTCTGGTTGTTCTGGTTTGTCTGGCTGTTCTCTAGGTTTGTCTGGTTTTTCTGGTTCTTTCTGTTTTGGTTCTCTCCAACTTGTCAGAATCTTGATAATTGCCTTAAAGGCAGCACCAGGATTCAACAGAAATCCAATCGTAGCAATACCAGGGAGGGCCTGTAAAATATCACCAAATCCACCAAGAATCTGTTTTGGATCTCCACCACTGCCAAAGATTTTCCCTAGACCAGATCCAAGATTTACGATACCACCAATAACTAATCCACCAACTGCTTTGGTTACATCCCAAACAAATCCAAATACACTTTTTAATCCACCAACAATATCATCTACCTTCTCAGCGTTTGCTGGATCTGCAAACCATTTTAACGCTGCAAGTCCCGCAGTAACGAAAAATGCCTTACTAAGTAATCCTTTAAGTCCACCAAGAAACTTACCAAGAGTCAAAAGACCCTTGCCGAATGGTTTACCCTCTTTATTAACCTCTTTCTTTATTTTAGGGTCTGGTTTTGTACTACCCTTCTCTTCTTTGTCTTTAGGAGATTTCTTTTCTTCTTCACTTTTTTTAGTAACTAGATCTAAATATTCACTTTTTAGATCATTTAATTCTTTTCTCTTTGACTCAAAGTCCGTAAGACCTAAATTAACTGCCTTCAGTTTATCTGTAGATTCTGATAGCTGGTTGGATTCTGACTCTAAAGTTAATCCAAGTCTGTTAAATCCTTGAAAAACTGGTTTGAACGATTTGCCTACGTCAGTAGCATTAGCGTTCTTCTTTTTTCCGCCCACCAAAACTTTAGCGTCAACTTTGACGGGAATTTTGACAAATTTGGTGGTTAGTTTAGCCATTAGAGAGAGCTGCTGTTCTTGTTTTTGATTCTTTCATTTTCTTCCTCAATATATTGAGAGAGAAGAATCACATAAATTTCCCTTTCCCAGGGCATCATGTTTTCAACTTCAGATAACTGCCACTTATGATGCTGCATTAAGGCAAAGTTCAGTCGAAAGTAATTCTCAACTGAACTATGCAACATCGCTACTCGAAAAAAGCAGCTAGTCCTTCAATAACAACATCACTTTCAACTTCAGTCTTTGGATTTTTAACTTTGATTGTATGCGAAAGTTTTGGCATAGTATCAAAGAACTTCTGAATACTTGCAAATTGTGAATTACTGAGATTGTCCAAGAACTCAAGTTTTTCTTTCTTGGTCGCATCTTCAGTAACTTCTTCACCTTCAAATACTGAATCGATACAATCAGCAGTCAGATCAAATGCTGTTTCTGTAGTTACATTTGATACACTAAAGTTATCTTTAACAAACATATCCAAACTTGGATATTTCATAATCAATCCAATAGAGTCAGTTAGCATCACTTTTTTATCATGATCTTCAGGAATTGAAACTTGAATACTATTCAGATCAATTTCAGTCTCAACTTGAGTTTCACCATCATCAGGGCATGTAATGTTTATTGTAGAAACTTCACCAACCGATCTAGAACGAATCTTCAAGAAAATATATTCAATTTCAAAAGTAGGAAGATCTTCTACTTTCTTCCTCAAAGTTGTACAATTCTTGATGATGGTTTTCATAGCATTGATAATCTCTTTTTCATTTTGAGATTCCATAGCCATGAGAAGAATTTTTTCTTCCTTCACAAGAAAAGGACGATACTTGATCATTGATCCTGTAACAGGCAATTTCAGGTCATACTGAGGTACGACAATCTTAGGTAAGGGCATAATTACTCCACTTGAATAACAAACTTGATTATGTATTATTTATGTGAGAAGACTATATTCAGTTCTGTATTGTCTATAACGTTCAAAATAAAGACTTACATTCTGTTTAACTAAATCTTTTGTCCCACTATTCAGGTCTATAGTGCCCAAATTAAATGGAAATACATTATATAATTCCCACACAGATACAGGATCATTATCTTTAACAAATGTGTCGTATTGTTTACGATTGTTTATCGTTTGATTGTTTTGATAGTTATCGTCGTATCCTTCATATTTCACAATCGTAACTTTTTTTGAAACTGCTTGATCATAATAAGTAGCATAGTTTCTTTCATCATTAGCAATCGCAAGAGTCCAGTATTCAAAGAGTCTTCTGATACTCGTTTTTCTATCCATTAGAAAAGTCATATCCATCTGACTATAAGAAACGCCAGTAGGATACCTATACATACTACCGAGTGCTTTTATATCTCCAGTATTGACCTGTCTAGCAGGAACCTGGACACTATCACAATATAGATCTGTTAGATCATTTGGCCAACCTAATTCTGCACCAGTCTCAATATCTTTAAAATTCAAAACGTCTGGTTTCTCAAACCTAACAGTATATAAACTACTAGAAGATGTTCCATAACTTTTTAGTCCAGATAAAAAGTTGGACACATTCTTCATCTTTGGATAATTACCTGGCATTTGCTTTATAGAATTTTTCTAAGGGTAAAGAAGCAGCATTAGCCCATTCCTCTTTTGGGACTGGGTACATTTCTGTCAAAATATACTCTGCAGAATATGTAAAGAGTATTTCTTTAGGCAGACTTATCTTATTATTTAGTAGGTCGTCTACAATTTTTAACCTCTTCTCTGGTTTTACCATATGTAAATTAGCTCCAAAGAAAGTTTCTCCATTTACATTAACCACATATACAAGAGGATACCTATCTTGTTTCCCCTGTTGTCCATCGTATTCAAAATATAATAATTCACCTTTTTTTGGTCTCATCATTGCAACAGATGCCTTTTTGAGAGCACTAAGAAACTGGGATCTAAACCATCCTTGAGACTTTTTCTTTCCTTTTGCTTCTTCTAGTATTGATTTCATACCTTTAAGTGTTTTTCTGTAATGATCAAAAATTCCCAAGAATGATCTATACAGAATTCCTCTGCAGCAGCCCACTTTGCCTGATTAGTAATGTATTGATTTACTTCTTGAAGATACGCTTTTGTTCTCCTAGATTTCTTAATTGGTTTCTTTGTAAACTTATCTGGCTTTATCTCGACTAAATACTTCTTAATAGTGCCATTGCGATCAGCGAGACGTATAAAAAAGTCTGGAAAATATCTTCTTACTTTCCTATCTACTGGAGAATAGTAAGGTATTGCCAACTCTTCACTACCCCATTCAATGATACTTGGGTTTGTATCGCAATAATTCATAAATTTAAGTTCCCAAGAAGATCTATAAATAATATTACTGGGATTGCCTAAGTATTTTTTGGCATTTTTTGGTATAAATTTTCCAGAATAACTCATATGGCTTCCTCGCTTATCTATCAATATCCAAAAGATGTCAAGACTTCTACTAGTAGTCTGCCGTCTGATGCAATGTCGAGAGGATTGACTACGGATTTCCTAGTTATTTATGTGTTGGATACAAGTAACCCAACCAAAGGATTCAATCCTTTTCAAAGTTTTGGTATATCCAACGCAAAATCATTTGGTGATGAAGGTGCGATTGTAGGAACAATTTACCTACACATGCCAAATCAAATCCAAGCAAATTACCAAGTATCTTATCAAGATAAAGATATAGGTGCGCTTGGTGCAGCTACAGTTGGAGCAATATCTTCAGGAAACCCAGTCACCGCCGAACAAATAACGGCAGCTGCCAAATCAATGGCACCAGAGATGGCATCAAATGCACTTGCAACTGCTCTTGGGATAGCAAATAGTGCTACAGGTCTGGGAGGTAGCGTCACTGGTAGTGATTTAAGTGTTCTAACCCAGAGAAAGGCCTTCAACCCATATAAAGAAAACGTATTCCAAGGTGTACCATTTAGACAACACTCATTCAATATTAAAATGGTTCCTAGGAATAAAGAAGAAGCAGAACAAATAAAAGGAATCGTCAAATTACTGAAATATGCAATGCACCCGAAATTTTCTTCGGGCGGTGGAATTGGTGGCGTTGGTGGCGGCGGTGCAGCATCAGGAATTGCAAGCACCAGATGGTTGGATCTACCATATTCATTCGGATTAGAATATAAGAGATTTGGAAACAAAACTAAAGAATTGTTATATAAGTTTAAACCGTCTGTAATGACAGCATTTAACGTAGATTATACCCCTGACGGTAATTATGTTGCTGGTAGGGATTTAAATGATTTTAATGATCATGGTCTTGCTTGTAATTTACAAATGACCTTCAAAGAAACTCAGATCATTACTAAAGATGATATGGATTCACCGTCTTCTCCTTCGATAACCTACTAATGTCATATTTTTCAGTTCTACCAAACTTAAGACTGCCTAGAGCAAATAATGAGGTTCTTGAAATCAAGAATCTATATCGTGGTATCAGATTTAGACAAGATCTAAGAAGGTTTTTTGAATTTTACGAACCATATGATCTTCTAGATGGAGAAAAACCACTAGATGTAGCATTTAAGTTTTATGGAGATCCAACTTTAGATTGGATTGTTCTTCTTTTTAATGAGATTGTAGATATTAACAACGAATGGCCTATAAGTGAAAGAGATTTAAACAATTATATTAGATATACTTATCCAAACCCAGATGCAATAGCGTATCGTACCACAAAGGAAATCCTAGATCCAAAAACTGGCCATTTGTTATTGGAATCTGGTCAAGAAGTGAATCAAGACTTTTTCTTCGATTTACCTCCAACATTCACTGGATATCCATTCTTAGTATCTACAACTGCAGGATCTACAGAAGCATTGTTAGAAGACCAAGTTGCTGGCAATTTAGTTGTAGAAAATGTATCTGTCGGTCAAGCAATTGAAAGCACTGGTGGTACATTTCCAATAAATACTCTACTTAGTAGGGTAGAACGATCTGCAGATGGTGTCTATAGTGTTGTTCTAGACCAAGCTGCAACCTCTACCAGTAGTAATGTTCGTATTGTAGCAAAAAGTTTCCAGCGAGTAAGACTCACTGGAAACAACGTGTTTGATACAATTAGTTTTGATGATTACGAAAGAAGATTGAATGAATCAAAAAGAAGAATTAATATCTTAGATAGTAGATTAGTTACTCAACTAAAACTTGAATTTGCTGATAAGATTGATTATAAAGAAGTTACTAATTTATCACCAGAAGTGAAAGGATTCCAGATTGCAAAATCACTCTCTAGATTCTTCTAAGATCTCGGCAAGTTCTTGGTTGAAATATACAGTTAAATTGAAAGAAACTGCTATTCGATCACCATCGGTCATATTAGGTCCTACACTATGCAACATATATGCAGGAAATATGAGACCCATTCCCTTTTCTGCTTCAAAACTAGCATGATAGTCTTTATAAGTCTCTGATTGCATGGAACCCATCCATGGACTATAAAAAGGGGCCCTGAGATAAAAGTTACCACAGGCCTCTCCTTGATCTGGAGTTTGCAAATAAACTACTCCAGAATAATTACATCCAGCATGATTATGAAGAACATGGTATGATCCAGGACCATTTACATTAGCAAACAGATTATCCATCGAGATGGACCACTTTGGTTGATTTCCATTTTCCATGATATAGTACATTTCATGGATTTCTGAAATGTAACTATCAAACTGTCTCATAATTGCACTACTGAGTTCATTGAACTCTGACATGTGCTGCAAATAGTTTTTTTGCCAACCATTCACATTAGATCTACCTTCTGAAGGTAGATTATCCCTCATATCAAGTAATATGGGGATAACGTTATCACAGATAGATTGATCTATGTCAAATATTCCAACGTGTTCACTGAAATTATAAAGTCTCATGATCAGGGTTTTTGTTGATTTTTAGCCGGAGGTTTTTTTCCAGCTTTTTTTCAAACATAGCTGGAAATAGGTTTAGGGTCACACCTGTTCAGTCTTCTTGTTGAATCCAAACGGAGCTAGTTTATCTTCTAGTCGGTTCTTCATTGCAACACCTGCAAGTGCTTCCATTACCTTGAGAACTTGTTCTGGTTTAACATCCTCACCAAGTTCTTTGGCAATGTACCAATACTTAGGCCAGAATTCTTCTCCAGCAACTTCATACTCATTAAGAGAAATAGTTTTCATCAGTCTTCCTCTGCAAGGTTAGCGAAGTAAGATAGATCAGGACCACTATCATTAGATGCACTCACACTATCGATAGCATCAGCCCAGTTGGGTTTCTCTGCAACGGGTGCAGGATTGATGTCAGGTGAATTGAAGTCACCACGACCCTCAGATTCGTCCTCAAAGGACTCATCGACACGGGCGACAGAAGGACGTGCAGTCCTACCCAGAACCATGTTCAGACGGGTCAGAAGGTCGTCATAGGTCTTGAAGTTACGAGCATCGGTAAACTCAGTCAGACTGTACTCCTGTTTCCAGACTGCTTCCAGTTCATCATCACTGAAACCACCCAGAGAAGAGGGTGATGCGAAATCAGACTTATCATAGTTCCAATAACCTTCAACCTTACGAATCTTGAGTTTGAAGTTAGCACCTTCCCACATATCGAAAGGATTGATGGGTTTCTCATCAGCAAACTGAGGTTGCATTGCTTCAGTCAGTTTGTCAAAGATCTTCTTACCGAACTTATAAAGGAAGACTTTACCCTCGTTTTCAGGATGTAGAGGATCTTCTACAACATAGATGTTGCTGTAGTAAGACAGTTTACGTTTCTGTTTACGTGCAATTTCTTTATCTGAATCACGACCACTGTTCCACAGTTCACGATTCATTTCACCAACAGGATCTTTCTGGTTCAAAGTAGTCAAAGAGTTCTCAATGTACCAACCTCCCTTATCTTGGAAGGCGTGAGACCAGATCTTTGCCCAAGGAATATCCTCACCATCAGGTGCAGGGAGGAATCGAATCACTGCATAACCGTTACCAGACTTATCCATCTCAGGTTTCCAGAGACGTTCGTCAGGACCTCCACCACTCTTCTTTTCTGCAGAGTTCATCTTCTCTACTGCCTGATTAAGCTTATCGAAAGAAGATCCAGAGGACTTTTTAAGGGATGCAAAGGACATTTTAGTATTACCGTATTAATTGGATTTGGTTTGAGTGTTGGGTCTTACAGTGCGAACCAGTCTCCCAGTCCCGTCCTGCCCAACGAATGTATTATATCAGTCTATGGGGTCGGTGTCAAGCAGATGACGACGGAACCCTACCATCTTTTCCTGCATGGAATCGAGAACTGGTTTGATTCCGTCGTCAGAACCAAAGATCTTAGCCAGATTATCCATCTGGTGTCTTATCTCTTTGGCATCTTCTTCTTCCGACAATGATAGTCTGGTGTAAATAATCTTTTGTTTTTCAATGAGTTCTAAACATTCTTCTATGAACTCTAATTTTTCATCAGTTTCCATTGATGGAAACGATGTAGAGATGGATTGCAATTTAGCAAACGATTCTTGTAGGTATACTACTTCATCTCTAATTCTTTCGTGTTCAAAAAAAGACATTTTTTAGATAGGCAGTACGCCTTTTGAGGTTTTCTTAATATAATTAAGTTTTTGTGCCTCGTATTTAATTTTTTCTTTAAGAGGTTTTGAAATCAGTTTTGATACTGTTTCAATCTCAATAGAGTTCGTGTCACAGAACTCAACAATTGCCTCAATGTAATTCACATCATGATATTTGACAAGAGTTTCGATCTCGTCGGCAAACTTTGTTGGAGTCATAAAATTGTCTTCAAGAAATTCTTCTAGGGTTTTGATATCATCCATTGATTCCGTGGTATTCTTTGATGTACTCTTCAAGCAAGGTAAAATAATATTGGAGGTTTTCTTTTACAAAAACTTGAGGTTCACCATTCTCAACGGCAATAATGGTGACGATTTGGTCTACTTTTTGGTTGTATCTTTCATAATACATTCCTGCATATGCAGTTTCCTGCACAAAATAATCTTCGATCCATGACTCTTTTTTTGTTTTGCTGGATGTCTTAAAGTCAATTACACTAAGAGTGCCATCAAACTCAGCAATACAATCAACACGACCAGCCAACCTGAGAAAATCAGAGTAAAGAGGGGCTTCCAAAAGATGAATATTATCAATCCGATCGAGATCCATTTCCACCGATTTGAAGAGTTCATAAGTCAGAGGGTCAAACTTTTTGATTGAGTTGTTACGGAGATACTGTTCCGCCAAGTCATGGAAGAGGTTACCTCTGTTAGAGGCGCGAGTAGAGATGCGATTTGCCTTCTCTTCTCCAACCTTCTGACGCCATTGTAGTATATCTTTCTTCTTTTTGCAACCACTGACCGTGGTCACAGAAGGATACTTCTTTCCCTCTGGCGTGACGTAGAATCTTTTACCATCAGATTGTTCAACTACAAGTTCCTTAGGAGTAGGAACTTCTACATGACAAAACTCTTTCATTACATTCCTAATTTATATTTACTGATTAGATAACTCTTGACAAGACCAGATCTTACAATGTCATCTATACCAAACTCAAAGGAAGAAAACTCTTCCATCATTTGGATGATCTTCATGAAGTCATGAACACCTGTACGCTCATTCATTTTCACTAGATCAGATTGCGCTGCATCTCCAGAGAAAATAATCTTTGCATCTTGACCGACGCGAGTAATGATACTATCAAGTTCATGGAAGTTTAGGTTAGCAAACTCATCAACTATAATGATACAGTTATCAAGCGTAACTCCACGGATAAAAGAAGTGGACCAGAAAGAAATAGTTTCCTGAGACCTGAGGTTATCATAAAGCATTTCAAATGCATTGTCATCAGGCATCTCAAACATATATTTTACCATATGTTTGTATGGAATTTGATAAAGATTTGATTTGTCTTCATGGTCACCAGGTAAGAACCCGATCTCCCTAGTAGGAACTAGAGATCGGACAATATAAATCTTTTCGTATGCAGTATTAGGATTCAAAACCTCTCTCATGGCCAGGTAGAGAGAGATAAATGTTTTACCCGTCCCAGCAGCACCATGCAATAATAGATGTTTACCTTCTTCAAATGCCTCCCACACTTTCGCCTGTGTGTCGGTGATGGGAGTAATATTTGTTAGGTGCTCCGAATTAATAGGTTTCTTCCTTCTCATCTGTTTAACGGTCATAGGAGCACCGCTATTTGTTTGAGTAGGTGTAGTCTTTCTCTTTTTTACAGGCATCAGATCAAGTATATTGGGACAAATTAGCTCGAGGATGTTCGGATTGAACCTTTGACATTACCTCACGAAAACCATCAGATTGTTTTGGCAAACCATAGATTGTACCACCTACTCCTGCCATCCAATCTTTGTCCCAGTCTGGATTGGCATCTTTCCAATCAGAATATTCTTTCATGGTCATGGAAAGTTCTTTAGTCTCTCCAGTCTCTTTATTTTTTACAGGATATGTAGGCATAACAATAAACGGCGTAGGACTATTTATACTATCTTAACCATAATGGCTTTGCATCTGGATCTCTGAGATAGTTATCAGAAACCCAGTCTTTACTGGCAATATACATTTTGTATGCAGTAAAAGTATCAATGGATTCATCTAATTTATATTCATTTGGCATAGCGCGAGTAAAATCTGTTGCCATAGGCCAACATGTAATTGCTTTACCACTCTTTTGATGGAATACTTTCTTTGCATAGAACAATGTCTTTTGACAAGAGTGTTCTTTATCATAACGTCTCTTGTACTCTACGCAAAGAGAAATACCATGGGAAATTAACCATGCAGTATTGTAGTGGTTCTTTGCTGCCCATACTGTGCAGGGATGATTACGAAATGCACCTTTCTTGGTTGCATAGTATCCGCCATCTTTTTTAGGTAACGGAGCCCAATCATAATACCAGTCACTGTAGATGATAGATAACATCTGACAACATTCTAAAGGCATCTTGACGATGTGTTTGTCTGGTAGGACACATGCAGATGCACGGGGATCAGGATCAGTTACAAAAATGTTCATTCAATTAGGAGAGCAGGTTGATAATCATACTTGTCGCAACCACAGTCGTCGTTGATACAGCTCCATTCTAACGCCTTTGCGATGGTTGGGAACTGGCAAATGAACAATTGTTTAATCTCTGTTGCAATGTCCATGTGTTCCTTCTGTGTACCATTAGAAGAACGCAATTCGATATAATGTATCCAATTTCTAATATTGCCCGTCATGTACATTCTTGTAGGCACACAGAGCGGCAGCACATTTCTAGCACATTCCTTTGCAATACCAGAATCAAGCATTTCTTTATACAGGTTCATTCCCTCTTGGAAATGATGTTGCATCAAGATCTCATACTTCTGTCTGATGAATGGGTCAACATCATCAATAGAGTTCTGACGATTCTTAGTATCCTGAGACCTTAAGTCTGGCAGAGGAATCGTATCACCAAGAGTAGATGAATCTGCGTATCGTTGTGAAAATTCTTGGAATGTGAAAGACCTATGTCTTAGAATTTGAGCAGCGATGGCTCTGGTTGTGTTAATTTCTACAGTCATATGTGCCTGTTCAAAGACAGACCAATGACCATGTTGAATACAGTACTTTAACAGACCATCAACCTTTGGGTTTGATTGGTTATTAGGATTGCTCACCCGAGCAACATATCCCATAGTTGTTTCTGCATTAGGTGTAACAGAAATAAGTTTGATCATAGTTTAACTATCTTGATTATCAGGTAAATTGCAATCGACTTGAAGAATCCAATAGCAGGTAAACCAAAGAGAGGAACTAATGCAAAGTTCCAACAAGGCCAAATGAGCAGAGGAACCCAACAAAATTTGAGTGCCTCCGTGACAATTGACATGCCAAGTTCTTTATTCTCTTCCATCTCTGCTTCTTGTTTGAGCTCTTCGATCTTTTGATCGACTGCACTACCAAAGTATTCTTTCGGGTCGAAATTTAAGAAACTACTTTCGTTTCTTTTTTTCTTCTTTTTGTCTTGATCCATAAAGTTTAGGGTTAACTCGTCCATCTGCCCACTTCCAACCGAGGAAATCATATCGATAATTATCCCAGTAGTAATCAAACATGTCTGTTAGTTTACCTCTGGAAAGATCATATCGAACTGACCCATCGAGTTCATAACTCACTAGATATGCATCAGAAGGAAGTTCAGGATTCTTTGCATCTTCAGGACTACAGTCCTGTTGTAGTATAGTAAGATTATAAATCTGTGTCAAGAGCGTCCTCCCCATTTAACATCAGGAAAGGCTTCTTGAATGACTTTGAATGTGATTCTCTTATACTTTTCTGTCAGTTTCTTATCCTTTGCAAGGACTACAAGTTCTGCTTCATCTGCATGAAGACCTTCAAGCATTTGGATGAAGATCATCTCTCTACGAGTCTGTGAGAGTGCAGGATTACCACCCTTAAAGAAGTTGAACAGAAGACGGGACTCCTTCTCTAGGACCGTGTGTTCTGTACCCTTAGGGGCATCATTTTCCTTGTATGGTGGTCTACCAGAAGGAAGGAGAGACTGTATACTCTCATCATAGTTAATAATGAGAACAGATAACAGTGCATCCGTATTATGTTGTCTCAGTAAATCAACCTTTTCTGCTTTGGTTTTTGCATTTGATACTTTTTGCAGTACCTCACTAATCATTAGTCTCATTTCAGAATTCCTCAATTGTTTCTAGATGTTTGGTCAAACCATGCTTTACCAAATAGTTATACAACGTACTCTTTGGTGATGGAGTGACTGAGTAATACTCATTCAGAATGTCGTCTGCAACATTAGCTGGAATCTTTTCCAGGTCGATGAGTGTACTATTCCTTTCCCAGTTCTTCATCTGTTGTTCGTCCAGATGATCAGAAAGGTTTGAGTTCACAAGAATATTTAACAACTTTCTTGGAACTGGTTTTTGTCTCATACCAATAGCGAACGTGTCATCTTGAGAGAAGATGTTAGGAATACCATCACTCCTATCACCCTTGACAACATGTTCCATAATGTATATTTTAGGGTCAACTCCATCTACATATTTCTTTTGGACAGGATTGTATTGTTTAACAAAAGAATGCTTCTGAAGTTGAATGAAGTCCTTATCACCAGATAAGATCAGAACTTTGTCTGGTGGTTGCATATTGTTCTCAAGTCGTGTGTTGATGAGTTTCTGTTCCTTACATAGAACAGCAATGACATCATCAGCTTCTGTACCCTCTACAATTACCACCTTATAAGGGAGGTTCTCTTTGATCTCTTGTCGAACTTGATTAAGAACATCAAAGATACTATTCCAATCATGACCTGATTTCTCTCGGTCTTTCTTTCTATTGCTCTTATAATATTCAAAGAAGGAACGACGCCAATATCTTTTGGAGTCGTAACAGAGTATAAGATCTCCGTATTCCTTCCCGAACTTTCTTTTATAAGACTTCAAAGAATTTAGAACTGTGTGTCTAATCAGGTCAATAGTAAGTTCAGATCGATTGTTGATCTGAACCATCAGGTTAGAAATCATAACCTGATTCATGTCAATTAAAATCATAATAATTTAGTCTTCATCCTCATCATGGTTGAAATAATCATCTAGGTTTCCAGGGAAAAGTACACTTTGATCACTCAGTCGGCCATTTTCATCATACATTTCTGGATGGAAAAGAACCTTAGAGTAACTTGCATGGTCCATCCATTCATTATACCTTAAAGAAGCAAACCATCCAACTCCGATACCAATAATAAGTGTTGCAAGTGTGATCCATGCCGTGAAGAAAAGCGTAGTAGCATCCATTTGATAACTCTTAGAACGTTTACTTGGACTTTGATCTACCTCCCCTAGATCTCTCTGTAATATTTAGTTTCTGGGATTAAATCAAATTGTTTTCTCTAAGATAGTTAACTGTTTCATTGGCACCACCAATTATTTTTCCTTCAATCATAACTCTTGGGAAAGTTGCATCAGAACCAAACATGTTTTTGAATTCTTCTCTTTGAAAATCTTTGAGAAGTTTTCTCTCGGAATAAGCCCATCCTTTTGCAGTGAAGATCTTTTTGACCATATCGCAGTATGAACATCCATCGCGTGTGTAAATTTCAATATCCATTGGAACTCTCCTAATATAATACAAAACCTGGCTCGTGTCAAGCCAGGCAGGGATAAAAAAAAGAGGTCCGAAGACCTCTTGACTTATTTAGATCAGAAGGAATACTTCAGACCCAACTTAGCACCGTAACCACGGTCGATGTCGTCATCGCCACTACCAACGAACGACACTTCACCGTATGCACCCAGTGCTTCGGTCAAACCGACTCCAACGCCTGCCTTACCAGAAGGAACGGTGTCACTCTCACCGCCATCAGGACTGACCAGAGTAGCACCACCCTGGATATAGTACGAAGCATCTTCACCAAGAGCACCTTCGTAGCCCAGGTGGAAGTCTGTTGCGGCTCCGTTATACTCGCTTCCAGTCCATCCAGCATTGGTTTCTACGTTGACGTAGGGACCAGCGAAGACTGCACCAGCAGATGCGAAAAGAGCAGCAGTTGCTGCGAATACAGATTTAATCATTTAAATTACCTTTAGTTACTTGCGGAATGGATACCCGCAGATGAATAGAGACATCGACTTGTCTCGTTGTTAAATATGAAACTGCCACAAGTAAAAATACTTACTCAAATGTGACAGTTGCATCTTTATTTATAAGAAATAACTTTTCAGTTATTTCTAAAGCCCCCGAACAGATTTGAACTGATGACCTTTGCTTTACAAAAGCACTGCTCTACCACTGAGCTACAGGGGCATACATTACACTTATCCGAATGCTTGCTATGGGGCATTTTCTAAACCCTAACATTCTGACAGTTTGTAATGGAGTAATTAGAGAGTAACCAACTCTCCATCACAGTGTGGTTAGCACCGTCGCGGGCGGACTCATCCCCCGTCGAACTCCTCCACCTGGACTCGAACCAGGGACAGGGTGATTAACAGTCACCTGCTCTACCAACTGAGCTATAGAGGATTGTTTTGTTCTCGTTTGAGTTTGAAGTACATACTATAGTATGGTTTCTTCATTCTGTCAAGAGTCTCCATGTCCTCTTTGAACCCCATGTACTTAAGGAGTTGGTATGATCCCTCAAGTTCACTGATCAATCTTAACACGTTAGCGGGGTGTCTGTCAAGACCCCCGAAATCATACTTACTAGTCATCCCAAGATAATCTCAAGTCTTTTTGAATTGTTCTAGGTCCTGGAGCGAAAGGAATACTGACACTAATACGATCAGTTGCAGGTATTGCCTGATGAATCTGACCTCTAGGTACGATCAGAGCATCTCCAGGTCTAGCATAGAAATGCAGGAAGGGTTCCACATCAAGTCCTTCAGTGAACACATCTGAATCATACTTTGTTTTTGCATCCCAAATATTCCATTCAGTAACTCCAGTACATTGAATGATGAGATTACAATTGTTATCTGAGTGAGGATGGAACGATTGACTATTCTTTTTACCACAATATGTATGTGCATCAGCTGATACAAAGTTAGATGACTCTACTGCAGCAACAATACTCTTGACTTTATCATTAATATAAGGAGTGTGAATAATAAATGCATACCCTTCATCCCACATCATCTCTATGCTCTTTGGATCATAATCTTTTCTCCAAGGACCTGGAATACAATTATAATCTGTTTTAATATTAGTTGACGGATCAATTACACATAGTTCATCAAGCAAAAACTTATGACTATTAAGGTATCTTTCAATGTCACCGATTGTAATAAGATCTGGTTCAAAAGCACCAATAATATGTTCAGCAGGTTGTCTCAGTAGTCCAGAATAATTAAACATTGTCATCTGTTGGTTGTAATAATTCTTTCAAAAACTCTCGTCGTTCTTGATCGAGTTCACTTGCAGCTGGTTTATGATTTGATGGGACGTGGAACCACCTTGACTCTTGTCGGACGAATTCATCTGATAAATTATAATAAAGAATATAATTTTCAGTTGTAATACGATATCCAGTTAGTTCCATACCGTCATCTGTCCACCCATAAGATATAATTCTTTCATTTATATCTTCAAGGTCTAGTTTTCTATCAGAATTTAAGTAGTGATTAAACTTCTCGTGGAGGTTGATCGGCATAGGTGTCCTTTAGATCTTCATACATTTTATCATAATTATCTAGTCTCTGGACCTCACTGAGAGAAGACTTAATAAACTTTTTATATTTCTTCATCTTAGTCCAGGTCTTTTGTTTGTTGCCCTTGTTCTCTTCGATGATTTTCTTGATCCCGTTGAACTCCTGCATCGATTTCGCAAGTTTTCTGTCTGCTGAGTCCATTTAAATAGTCCTTTTCATTTTGGTACGGATGTTTTTGTTTACTCCAGATCTGATATCCCTCTACCAAATCTGGAATCAACCACTGGTTCACTCGAACACACTGAGCCCAGTTAATAGGTTGCATACAGTTAACAACTACAACGGCAAAGAATGCTCTTATGTGAATCCAGAGACTAAACATTATTTATTGAGTCCCAGTCTGCTTGAAACAACGCAAGTCCTTCACGGGTCAGAACACTGTCATACATCTTCCAGAATACCTTGGGTGGCATTGTGCATACACCAGCACCATAAAGGAAACACCTAGAGACGTGGTGAACGTCCCTCAGAGACGCGGCCAGGACCTGTGTGGGGACTCTATGATTGCAATACAAACCCGTGATAGCACGGATCAATTCAACCCCACTAACTGAGTTATCGTTCATGCGTCCTACAAAGGGAGAGACATAGGTGGCACCAGCCTTTGCTGCCATAACTGCCTGTGCTGCAGAGAAACAAAGAGTAACATTTGTTTTTACACCTTGATCTGAGAGAGTTTTACATGCCTTCAGACCTTCCACAGTAAGAGGCACCTTAATTGTAATGGCAGGACCAATATCAATATACTGTTGTGCCTGTTCAATCATTTCTTCAGCGGTGTCAGCAACAACCTCTGTAGAAATGCTTTCAAAGTGAGGATACTCTAGTGCAAGAAGTTTTGCAGTAGAGTACAGTGAATTTCCACTTCTTAAAATAAGTGTAGGGTTAGTAGTAACCCCATCAATCAAACCAGTTTCATTAGCAGCACGAATTTCATTCAGATCTGCTGTATCAAGGAAAATTTTCATCAGTTTTTAATAAAATTGTTTTCTTCCAACCACTCTCTAGTCATTGGGGTTGGTTCATAGTCCGTCCACATTGTACCACGAGCACATGATTCAAGTGCATCTTGTGTCATACCTTGTGTCTTACCTGCCCAGGTTGCTTCCTTTTCCCAAGGCCATGCTGACTCAGGATAGGTACGTTCTACCATCTCACGCCACAATGGGGGCACTTCATCTTCAGGTTTGATAATAGCAATCATACTATTATTAATCGTACCTGCCATACAATCTTGTGCAGCGTGCCATCCTTCATGACGCATTACACTCATGAGTACACCTGGACGACCCATGAATGATTTATTTAGAAAGAAATTATTACTCACAGTGTGATAGACACCACGATGTCCCACTGGAAAATACTTCTCATCAGCAAGATATACATTCACTCCAACTTGATTGAGGGAGGTAATCATATGATTAAATTCATCTGACAATGGAGTAAATGATTCTGAATTGTCATACTGCGATGAAATATCTAGTAGAGAATAGACTTTATCTATATCCTCAGTACATTCTTGAAGAAGCATACAACCCATGGCATCCATAGAGTAGTAACCTTTAGTAATTTTTTCCTGTTCAGCCAATACAGGCGTTGAAACAAGGAGACTCGCAAGGATAAGTTTCCACATAAAAAATAGCTTATTCAACTTTTATAGTATACAGTAAAAAACCACCCCTGTCAAG
>Ga0233438_10001468_pt1 | contig 25651 bp, 31 predicted proteins | sample SI_123_September_FD_182720 | JGI IMG/M metagenome (GOLD analysis project Ga0233438, IMG submission 182720) | Seawater microbial communities from Saanich Inlet, British Columbia, Canada - SI_123_September2016_10_MG | ecosystem: Environmental > Aquatic > Marine > Inlet | place: Canada: British...
TCTAAGTTTTTGCTTCTTGGCACCTGCTTCTAGTAATGCAGGTAAGTCTTGCATCTTGCTGTGATTAATTTCTTCGCCTTCTTGTAATGCCATTGCTAGACCGTGGTCTCTACTGTAACTGTAATGTAATGCTGGACGTACACCCCTCCAACTTTCTTTGACTTGCTGTATTCTATCGTCATCTGGTTGTATGTATTCCTCATCACGTATCCAATGATGATGTATGTCCAGTACCAATGCAACTTTGTGTCCTACCTTAAGGCTTTCGTCTAGTCCCCAACACATCTCATCATTCTCAATAGTAATAATATTCTTTGCTTCTGGACTGAGCAGTTCCAATGTTTCTAAGAAACCTTCTGCTCCACGTCTACCTGATATATGTATGTTGCATTTGAAGTCTTGGAACTCTTTACCATACCCCATCCAACGTGCCATATTTGCGTGATACTCAAACTCTTCTATACTGCGTTCAACTACATCAGGCTTATCACTTGCAAGTACACAAAACTGTCCCGGATGAAAACTGAGACGTACATCTTTCTCTCTAGCAAGTTTACCAACCTTAGCAAATCCTTCTTCAAGCATTTTAACATTTGTAGGATCTTCCCACATATACTTCCAGTCTGCCTGTGTTGCACCTGGTAATTGATTACTGCCTAATCTCACCATTCTACGATTCTCAGGTAATGTGCTTACCCATTCAACAAGATTGTATGCTGATTGCATATTGTGTGTAACAAGTTCAAGCATACGTTCTTCTGCTACATTCTTTTCTTGATTGTTAAGCCAAGTAATAGTAGTCATACGTTCTGTAAAGTTCTGTTGTATTTCTTTTAGTATTTTAGGCTTCTGTGTTTGGTCAGGATCCATATACTTACAGCAAAAGCCAATACGTTTAATGTCTTGTGCCGTCATCGTCCTTATCCTTTTTGTAAGTTGCTAAGTCTACTACATTGTCTGTGTTCTTTTCTTTTTTTTCTGTTGCAGGCTTAATACTTATGTTACCTAATTTATCATCAAAATCTATTGTTACATTAAATATGTCTTCTGCTTTATCTTTGTTCATAGAAAATGTATCCATTAAGCCTTTTTCATATTCTAAGAAATTGCTGTAATAGGCTCCGCCTGGCTCAAAGTCTATTGTTCTATATATCTGACTGTTAAGAATTGCTTCGTTTATATCTGACAGCATTAGTATTAGATTGTTTTGTACATCTTCTGCATCAAACCCAAAAGGACTTACAACTTCTTCGGAGTATGCAATAGGCATTCCTTCTTTGCTGTATAATACTTCTCTAACTTCATAGATGTCTCTAGAAAAAACATTTCCTGGATCTGTGATAGGCACTTTAAATAATCTATATTTCCACATTATATCTGTTTGCAAAATTTAACCAATCCTTTGTAATGAAAGCATTGTAATTGTGTTCGCATATTTGTCTTGTGTTGTCATACAACTGCTTTATGTCTTTAGTTGATATATTATTACATAGTTCTGCTATGTTGTCAAGTTTAATATTAGGATCTTTTTGTGTATCGAAACTCTCATCAATTACACTATCAAATGTTTTAAAGCCTTCTCGTTTGAGTATGTCATATACTCCGTGTTTGTTATTGCTCATATAGATAAACGGACGTTTACTTAAAAAACATTTAAACAGTTTGGGACTTATAAAATGTTGTCCTTTGTTATTACTTGCAGGTAAATCGCAATTGGTATCGCACACTATTTGAAATAATCCATCTTGTATTAGTGCAACATCGTTGGCATTTAGATCCCAAATGTGTTGATAGTCTTTGTTGTCAGGTACTTGGGTAAACTTTATGCCATTCCAATGCCTTCCTGCTATATTATTAAATCGTTCTACAAGATTTGTGTAGTCATACTCTGTTTCGTTCTCATCATAGGGAGGATTATTAGGATCTATAAAGTTATTTGCTGTCCAATTCATAGTATGTCCTACATTTTCTAACAGTTTAAGCAGTAGTATGGGCCTAGGTAACCACGGATTGCCGTTCAGCATAGTAAAATGTTTACTGGGTAAGCCTGTCTCCATATATTTGCTTCCGTGTCTAAGGGTTTCTTCTACAAATATTAAGTCGTAAACAGTATTTTTATATGCAAAGTCCTCATAGTTAAACGTGCAATGGCTAACAAACTTGTTTGACGGACAGTTTTGTAGTGTGTTCTCTGACACAAAGCATTCTCCATACTCTGGATGCCTATTAGAACTGCCATTTACCTGTTTAATAAATTCTTTCATACACTACAATAATTGATAAATACTTACAAGTATTTAAACATTACAGGCTACGATTATGAAATATACTGATTTACAAATCAAACAAAAAATAGATGAACTATGGGGCGGTGGCGGAGTACCAGACTACACCACAATGCCTGCATACAAATTAAAGAAGGCATCAAAGAACGGCAAAAAGTTTTTTGTGCCAAGCAATGAACCAACTCCTAAAGGTGTAGAAGCAGTAGAAGGTAAATCCCCTCATAAAAAAGGTAGCAAGAAATATAAAAAACATATGGCGGCAATGCACGCCGAGAGTGGTATGAAAGAAGAAATGTCAAATCGTTTTGCATTGTATGTTGACGGTAAAGATTCACAAGTAAGAATGAGTGACGAAGATAAAGCACAGGAGTTGGCAGACCAAATGAACAAAGACAACAAGAAGGTAGAAGTTAAAAAAGTTGGAGTTAATGAAGAAGAGTTTGGTGGAAGATTTATTACACAAGACTTTAACGATATTTTAAGAGACCCAATGCTAAAACTACCTAAGAATATAAACTATAACAATTTCTTAAACTTTATGGAATATGCTATGTCAGATTCACAATACAAAGGTTTGACTTTAGAACAGTTCGGTGATAAACTAAAAATGATATTCAGTCAATGGAAAGCAAATTCAGTACACGGAGTAGACAAACGTAATAAAAAAGGTAGCATACCTGATCCTGTTAAACCAACAGCATACAGAACACCAGAAGGCAAAGTTCCTTCAGATGCTGACAAATGGTTTATGATAGAATCAGAAGCAAAAGAAAAATTAAGCACATACCCAAGTAAGTATCAAAATACTTGGGCATTAAAAAAATATAAAGATGCCGGTGGCACTTGGAGTAAATAATGAGTTGGTTGATTATATTATCACTTAAGGCTATACTATCTAGTATTATAGGCAGTAGTTTTTATCAGTGGTTTAAAAACACCAAAGTAGGTGTATGGTTCCAAGTAAAAATGGATAACACAATGGAATGGGTAGCAAACAGATATGATTTAGAAATTGCTACTAGAGAAGAAAAATGGTTATCCCAGTATCCACATTTAGCAGATAGAATAGTTACACTTGAAAAAGAAGTAGCAAAACTTAAAAAGAAAAAATAGGAGAACATTATGGATTGGCTTAAAGCAAGATTAAAAGAAAGAACAAGTTGGGACGGAGCAGTCCTCATAGGTGGTGGCATAGTTATGCTACTAGTACCAACAACTTTAATTGGTTGGGGTATGATTGCCTACGGTGGTTGGACAATCTGGAAAAAAGAAGACTAATGCTCATAGAGGAAGTTGTACAAGAGAATGCTAAAGGTGGAATGAAAAAATGGTTCAACCAGATGTCACCTTTATCCAAAGCAACTTCCGAAAGTAAACCAAAAGGAAAGCCTGGCAGAAAGCCTAAGGCAGAAGTAGTTGACACTTCAGAAGACACTAAGTCAAAACAAAGAGTTAAAGCAATGGCCAAGAAGGCTAGTAAATGAGAGCAAGAGATTTTATTACAGAAGACCTAAGAGCCTGGTTTGGCAAAGGCAAGAAAGGTGGAGCCGGTGGTGGCGGTTGGGATAGATACAACACCAAAGGCGAACGTATTGGTAAGTGTGGAGATGCTGAGAAAGGCGAAGGTAAGCCTAAGTGTTTAAGCAAATCAAAAGCCGCAAGTCTAAGATCCTCAGGTGGTAAGAAGGCTATTGCTAAAGCCGTAAATAGAAAACGTAGAAAGGATCCTAATAAGGATAGAAAGGGAAAGGCTAAGAATGTTAAAAATGAAAGTTTAACTAATATCCCATTTAGTCAATGTCCTAGTTGCGGTGGCGAGATTCATTATATGGACGAAGCCAAAAAGAAAACAAAAAAGGATGCTTGTTATCACAAAGTGAAAGCAAGATATGATGTTTGGCCCAGTGCTTACGCCAGTGGTGCATTAGTACAATGCAGAAAGAAAGGTGCTAAGAATTGGGGCAACTCAAAGAAGAAGAGTTAATTATGAGATACAAAGAAATTAAAGAAGGTTCGTTAGACGGTTACTATCTTGCACAAAGAGCCGCTGACTTATGGCACAAAGACAATCCAGATAAACCTCGTGATCATTTTTGGAGAATTGGTGTAGACGTACAAGACGAGTACACTGAAAAAGCAGGTGGCATAAAAGGCGCATATCAAGGTAAAGGTGTTAGTAATTGGACTACAAAGCCTAAAGAATCTGCTAACCCATCTTTAGAAGCATTAGTAAAACATATCAAAGAAGGTGTTCCATTATGCGATAGCATATTTAGACATCACAGTGAATCATATCTTGATACATTTAAACACGCAAAGCAATTAAAAGAACAAGGCGTACTGCCAGAACTAGATTGGGAAAGTGAAGAAATGCTTACACTCGATATAGGTGAAAGTGCAACACTGATGAACGGAGAGACTGTTTGGTTAGATGTTCCTTATATGATAGAAGCAGAAGCACCAAACATTTCAGATAATATGATAGGAGTACCAGATAACTTTTATGATGAAGAAGAAAGAAGAGAAGCACATAAAGATTATATGGAGTTTATAGATAGATATCCAGAAGATGACTATGGTAGTGTAGCAGATGGCTTTTGCCCTGAATGTGGTGGCAATGGTTATCAAGACGGCGATGAGTACGACGACGATGGAGAAGAGAATACAGAGTGCGACGGTACTTACACACACGGTTGTGATGAAGGCGAAATAGAAAATGCAAGTTGGGTAGACATTTTCAAACACGATAAACGTAATGCACAAAGACAACAAGCAAAAGATAATTATCCAGGTGACGAAGTAGTAATAAAACAAGTTGCCGCATATATGAAACAGATGGATGATCCAAGACAAGCATATCAACAGATGGCTATTGATTATCCCCATATGGGCAGAGCAGAAAGAAGTGGGTTACTAGCAAAAGCACAAAAGATTGCATTTCCTGAAGTAACAGAAATGAAAAGACTTGCAGGAATAAATGAAAGCAATCCCAAAAGAGAACGTGCCGCACAGATGCTACACGACTTAGTGGAACCAGATTTAGATAATTTCAGTTCTAGAGACGAACTAGAAAGTTATATGTCAAACAATATGCCAGAATTTTACAGAGGACGTGATACAGGCAAAGCAATAGAAGATGCTATTGAGTTACTATCACCCAATCATAAAATACCAGAAGCAGAATACCAAGGCAAGAAAGTAGAACTCAGCAAACCTAAAAGAGGTGGCAGTAAGAAGTTTTATGTGTACGTTAAAGATCCTAAAACTAAGAACATTAAGAAAGTTAGTTTTGGTGCTGACAGTGGCGGTGGTAAACTTGCTGTTAAATTAAAAGATCCAAAGGCTCGTAAAGCATTTGCAGATAGACACAACTGTGACCAAAAGAAGGATAAAACCAAAGCAGGTTACTGGAGTTGTAGACTTCCAAGGTATGCTAAGAGTTTAGGTTTAAGTGGAGGAGGTACTTGGTGGTAAGCCAAACATTTTATTATGAAATCACAAGCAAAAACACAAACGGAATACAAAGACAATTATATAACAGAAGATGTATTTGTAAGAACTATTTCCAAAGATGTAACAACATCTAACGAGTATACTTGGCACAGAGATTCTAATGATAGGTCAGTTGAAGTAGTCGAAAGCAATGGCTGGAAGTTACAATTTGACAATGAACTACCCAGACTGCTTTGTGAAGGTGACTTAATTTATATCAAGAAGAAACATTTCCATAGAATAATTAAAGGCGAAGGCGACTTAGTAGTTAAGATTACTGAAAACGACACGTTCTAATGAGAGCAAATGATTTCATAGCAGAGTTTAAAACTCCTAAGAAAGTATACGATACTGCTGACGATTACATACAATTCAAATACAAAGATAGGTTCAAACAACTGTTCAGTAAAGGACCTAAAGTCAAAACAAAAAAGAAAAAGAAATAATTATTGCCAAGTAACTAACTTGAATTTCTCTTTGGGTAGTTTAAGTTGTTCAGTAGTCCACTTGCTTTGTCCTACAAAGTCTAAATGAATCCACTCATCTTTATATTTTAATTTAAAATTAGCAAACTCTTGCCAGTCCATACTAAACAAAATCTCTTGTATTTCTTCTTTCTTTGCTAGTACTTCGTCTAACTCGTTGCTATCCCATTCATAATGAAACAGTTCCATAGTGTTATATCTATTGCTGTCTACATAATCCAAACTAATATCTATACCCCACTTGGATTTAAGTTGAGTCATTTTGTGTATAAGATGATTGCCTTCTGCCCAATGCCCTAACTGTTCAAGTGCATAACCGTGATAGCCTTTACGTTCAAACAAGTAAGAATGATTGATGTGTGGACCTGTTTTATTAGTCTCACTTAGTATCCAAGGTTTAGCAATAGCACGTCTATAACGTATATACTCTGGCTCTCCCATATTTACTTTGGCATACTCTTGTTCTAGTGGACATAAGTCGTAACCTGATTGGTCAAACAAGTGTAGCATATCTATATTGGGACAATGCATCTGTTCTATTGCAGTACCCCAAGTACGTCTATTTGAAAATTCTTCGTTGGATAATTTAAACATTATAACCTATTTAAGTCATAACCCGATGAACACCAATTAGGATGTTCAGAAGCCTCTAATACTTCTTCTTTGGTTATTTCTATAGGCCCATATGTTATTGGATATGCACAGCAAGGTATTGGTGGATTTTCTGTGCCTGTTACATATATTTTGCCTGTTTCTGTGTGTACTTTATATAGTTTACCGTTAGAAAGTCCGGGTTCATCAAATGCTTTATCGATTCTTCCTATGTCTTCGTAGTCCCACCATTCTTGAACACTTGCTGGTATACCTATACGGTTAGTTGATATCTTATCAGTTAAGTTATTAACGCCTGTTCCTCTCCATTTACCTTGATCTACTATTAAACCATCTCTAGTTTTATAACCATCTACATAATTTGTATACATTTCACCTATTTCATCTGAATGATTCTCTAATAACCATTCTAACTCTACGGGCCATTCATCTAATGTTTCGTCTATGTTTAGTTCTTTTACTTTTTCCCATATTCTTGTGCCGTCCATATTTAATATAGACTCTCCATTCATAGTAGGATACTTACTAATTGTTTTAACTAGTTCGCCGTTATTGTATTTCTTGATATTTTGACCGCCATCTACTGATTCGTATCTGAGGTTGTCGCCAACTGTGAAGTGCATTACTCGAGTCGCAGGATCATACTGCCAATCGATGTTCATATTAACTTACGCCGCTAGGATCTTCGTCTTCTATATCTAATTCTAATTTGTAGTTCGCATCATCTATAGCAGGAACTTCTAAACTGTTTTCTAAGTAATGTTTAGCACTACTCATATATGTACCTGCTTTAGTAACTTTTGCTTGCCACCAATTAGGGAAGTCTGAATCTGGTAAGTCGCCTAGCATTTTAAATAATTCTACACAATACTTGCCTGTTTGGTAAAGTTGCCTTCTAATCATATCACGTTCATTGTCAACGTGACCTATTGCAACTTTCTTAACTGTACCCATATCGTGTACTGGATCAATCTCTACATCGTCTTCCATTACAACACTTTCATTTATCTTGCTGTTAAAGTCTAAAACCTTAGTCTTCTTTGGTTCTGCTTCTGCTGATTGACCTGGAAGTAGTTCCATAAATCTTTTTGCTAAATTAGGTTCTGCTACAACATCACTTAATGCTTTTACTAATGCTGAACCTTCTTGTCTTTCTGCTGGTGCAAGTTTAGTAAAGTCTCCTGCAACCATTTTCTCTAGAGCATTTAGTGCCATATTAATATTATTAATACCTACTTTGTCTCTAATTCTTGATATATCTCCTGCACCAACTTCTGCTTCTGAAGTTAAACCTGCTAGTTCTTTTATTCTATCTAACTCTACTTCGTTAACAGGTAAATCTGTATCTGTTGGACAATCACATTGACTTGATATTTTGTTACAAGCAGGACATTTATTTTTTTGCATCGCTTTATTTATGGGTGCCATATGTCTTAAATATCTATCCATTGGTGCTTCTTCGGCTTCATCGATGTCTCTTACATCTTCTCTTGCACCTTCTAAACCTTTTTGTTGCACCATTGTGATGTAATCTTGAATCACTTCGTTTGCATACTTCTCATCCATACCTTCTGGATTTGTAAACATCAATGCACCTAAATCTTCTACACATTGCTCTTCGCTTTCGCAATTATTAATTACACCTACGCAATCTGTCATAGCAATATCAAAAGCATTGCCACCTTCTTGCATATATTGTTCTAATGTATATTCTTCGTCCTCACCGTCAAGTTTAAACTTTGTGCCTTTTGGCATACCTTTTGCTTTTAGATCCTGTACTTTTTTAGCAAATTTGTTCTGTTCTGCAACTTCGCCTTCTTCAAGTTCACCTTCGAACTTTGCAACTACACCTTTACTGTGTACTAAATCTTTTAATTCCCCAAACCCTACTGTTGATTGTAACTTAGCAAGGAACTTTTCTTTTGGTTGAGGTTTCTGTATAATATGTAATAGACTTCTTAATGCCATTGCTTCTGGAACTGAAACTTTAATGTCATCGCCATCGTCTGTTTTAATATGTTGTACTGGTTTGTACTTGTCTGCATCAACTACGTCTTTAATTGATTCGCTATCAATAATTTTTCCTAATTGGTCATACACACTTTTCTCTTTAAATCCAGGTCCAAACTCTGCATCGTCTGATGGCAAAGAGCCTGTATCTACTGTGTATTCATCTTCATTTAATCCTGCGAGTTGGCGCATTCTTTTTAAATCTATTTGTTCCATTTGTTCTTCCTTTGCTAATTTGGTTCTAATTAAATTAAAAACCTCTTCATTGTATTTATCATATAAATCAACAAATGCCTGCTTTGCTGTATCGACATCGCCGCCTAATATGTTCCTTATTTCACTTGCACTCTTAACACTAAAGCCTGCTACGTTAAATGGTTTAGTATCTAAAGTTATAACGTATGCCCTTCTACTTGCTTTATCGCCCACTGGTCTTATATCTTTTTCTTCTGCAGGTAGTCTTTGTAATGCTTTTTCTTTGCCTTTTGCCGTCATTGCCAATCCTGTTGTAGGAAACTGGAATCTAGCATCAGGCCCGTCCATATCTTTTTGACTGACTGCCAAGTATAATGAATTGGTGTCTTCATCTATATCTAAAGCATTTACATACTCTTCGATATTGTATGGACTTGTCTTTACTTCCATAATAGCATCTGCTGGAATGCCTGCAAGTATCATCATTTGTTTCTTTTCTTCAAATGTAAACGGCGAATCCGTATCATTTGTTTTGCCTGATGTTGCTATAACTACTTTGGAATTAGGATATTGGCTCTTGAGTGATTCATAAATGGACTTGTGTCCTTTATGGAATGGATGAAACCTACCAGGAAATACTACCACAGGCTCAATAGAGTCTGCTTCGAATAATGCTAATATGTTAAAATTGTAATCCATTAACAGTATTTATCTGATTTAGATAGAAACTGATTGAGGATCCTTTAAGTGTAATGCATCAGGAGTTACTTGTCCTGTTATAGTTAGGCAGTATCTGGGCCAGTAACCTACGTTACCTGTTGCGTGATAAACTCCTTCTCTCCAACAATGTATGTCTCCTATCCTATATTGATGTATAGGAGTGTTGCCTATTAACACATAGTGACCCCAGTTCCAATCATTTAGTTGTACCAAGTATCGTATAACTTCTGTATCATCACTAACTTTAGCAAAGTTACGTCTATAATTATTATAACTATCTCTATGCCAAGGAATGGATCTACCTGGTGGTTGTTCTAAAAACATTATTTGTGGATCTTTAAGACCACTCAACTCTGCCATTTTATGAAACTCTTCTGGTAAGTCATCGCGTCTTTGGTTGCCGCCTGTGTTGTGGCTAGTAAAACCTGCACGAGTTAAGTCATTGTGATAGCCTTCCATTATTTCTGCGGCTTCTTTGTTGTAAGGAGTGCCTTTAATACTTACTTCATCGTATGCATCGTCAGGTGTGAACTGTGATGCTGTATTGGCAACAACATCTGCTAAATCTTCTTTTACAAATCGTCCTACATATTGTACATCGACTTCTCTACTTGCTGGATCAAAGTGCCAATCAAAATTTTCTTTGTTCCATTTCCAATAACTATCCATTATAATTTGAATTCCTCACTAATTCCTCAGCCATTTCGCCCCACATTCTTCCTGCTCTCGGGCCGTTGTTTTTTGTTCCATCTGACTCTCCAGGTATCTTTACCCATAAAAGAGCATCACATTTATCTACATTTGTATCAGTAGTTGGCAACTCTCCTAAGGCTCTTCCTGGAGGATTGCACCATTCATTCCCATAAGGACCATTACCATTGCGACTAGTGTCTATTACAAAGTAATCATTGGGACGGTGTTCACATACTTTAAGTGCCCACTCTGTACATTCTTTTGTTGTCCTGTAATTACTTATATTTACACTAAATCCCCTTATTTTGTCATTAGATACGGCATCTAACAGTTTGCCTGCTTCACTAGGATTAAGCCAATTGCTATGTCCTACGTCTATATAAACTATTGCATTAGACTTTTCTGTGAGCATATTCAATGCTGTCTTCATCATTTCAAGCCGCCACAGGGCATCTGCTTTGCTCATATGAGTTGTATGCGGTAAAGCATCTGGTTCGAATATAACAATAGGTTTTCTTTGTCCTATGCCTTCTGCAAACTGTTCAATAAAGGAATAGTAGTATTCTTCTGTTCTTGCACCGCCTTTGCTGTATTGTCCTACATCACGTTGCGGTAAGTTGTATATGCAAAATATAGGTTCGTAGTCACCTGCACGTTTATACAGTCTGTGTAAACTTTCTTTTAATTTCTTTACAGGGCGTTTATCTCGTTGACCATACCATAATGCTAATGGCTGTTTGAATATTATTTTACTTAAAGGGTATTGTTCTTCGTAATCTCTAACACGGTTATAGTCCCATACCCAAAACGGATACTGCATTCTATTTCCTTGCTTGACTAAACTTCTTTAATAGTTTATCTCGTTTCTTTATAGCACGTTGTAGTTTAAAGTCGCTGGCATATTCTATAAACAGCCTACCATCTAAGTGGTCGTATTCGTGTTGGAAAATACGTGAGTCCCACTCGTCTAATTCTTCTACTACTTCTTTCTTGTTTGAGTCTTGGTACTTAACTTTAATTATTTTGGGTCTAGTCAAATGAATAAACAATGCAGGAAAACTTAAACAGCCTTCTTCCATAGTTATTTGTTCCTCACTGACGTCTAGTATCTCTGGATTGTATACTCCAATATGTCCTTTTGTTGAATGACGCATAGCAAAGAATTTAACAGCATCGCCTACTTGCGGAGATGCTAACCCTATACCATAATTGTGTACCATAGTGTTAAACATCTTTTCTTCGTGTCCAACTACTTCACCGTCGTTGCTCCAAACCAAGTCACTCTTAAAAGGATCTAAATCTATTTTAACTCTTAGTATAGGATCGTTAGTGGGTACTAAATTTAATTTTTGTATATCGTTTGCGTCTACTACATCTACCATAAGTATATTCCTGTTGTTGTTACAAATCCTATTATAACAAAATATGTAATCAAATGCAAGAGTTGATCCGTTCCGTGCAATACCCAAAACATTTGATCCGAAGAACTATATTTATTTCTTCTCATCAAGTTACTCTTAGTGTAGTCTATGTGATAGTGTATAATAGTATCAAATAAAAATGCTAGTAAAAGTAAATTAAGTTCAAACCCAAAACATAATAAAACTAAAAAAGTTCCTACGCCGTGAGCAACTGAATGCGATAATCCTTTTAGGTTTCCATATGTAGCCTTGTTGAGATACATAAATGGAAACTGCAAGTAGTAATCGATTACAATGTGTTTAAATATAAAGGCTAGCCATAATGTGTTCATTATAATCCAGAGCCGACTCCCTTAGCATTCTTACGTTCTTCTTGCCATTCCTCGTAAGGATTAACTTCATTAGTTATTACTTTATTAAAGTACTCTTGTGTTTCTGGTTGACCAATCTTACTACAGAACCAACTAATTTTGTGCATACAATGTTCTCTTGCTTTTGTCATATTAGGATGCTGGAAGTCTTCTGGATCATTTGGATTGCCTTCTTTGTATATTCTATTCCTAAATGTGTCGTCATCATTATTACCTGTTAGGTCAAATCTATCGTGTAATATATCTATTTCAATAGGTTTAAGTACGTTTAATGCCTTTGCTATTGTGCTAATCCAAGCATCGTTTTGTGCATTTAAACTAAAGTAACCTATTAATAAGTACCAATCAATTGGTACAATAGGAAACAATGCGTATGGATGTGGATGATTAGTTTGATTCATTTTAAATACTGCAAACTTATCTTCTTGTTCTGATAATATTGTATCCCAACCTTTGGTTTGTAAAATACAATCATCGTTCCATAGTACCAAGTAATCTCCTGATGCATATCCACATAAAGCATTCACGTATTCGTGTAGTTTACTATATCCCAAAGGATTAAACTTCAATACTTTAGTGTCGTTGTTGTAACCTTCTAATATCTTAGGTAGTTCGTTTGCTACATAGTCTGCTGTGTCTTGGTCGTCATTGTCTACACCAAGTAATAATTCAATCTCTGAAGGGTTGTCTGCTGTTTCCATAATGCTAAGAATTGATTTCTCTAGCATTTCTTTTCTTTCCCTTGTGGGTATTAAAAATGATGTTCTCATATTATTTCTTCTTTGTTACTTGCTCTATTTCAACTGGCTCTGCTGGTGCTGGTGGTTGACCTGCTACTTGCGGTTTGTCGAACTCAGGCATAAGTCTAATAGGTCTATCGTCCATTCCTTGTCTATATAACTCTCCTACATTAGATACATTATCGCCACCTATAATCTTTCTCACATTACCTCTAAATGTGTAATGTCCACTATGGTTAAGTGCTACTCTAGGATCTAACCAAATCTCTCCACCCATATCCTGCCAACGTCTACAGAATGTGTAGTCCTCTGACAAGTAACGTCTGCTTTCTGGATCAATGATACAATCAAATAAAGCATACATATACTGTTCAAATTTAGGATCAATGTTTAAGTCATTGTTGTATTTGAACTCAGGGTGTTTATCAAACATCTGTTGTATTGTGTCTCGCTTAATACACATAAATCCTGTGCCACCATCTAACAATCTAATTAAGTTGTCTGTGATTTTGATGTTAGGCATTTTGTTGCCTTGTTCATCTTTTTCAAAGTCAAAGTTTACAACGTAATTTGAACTGTGTCCTTCAATAGTGTTTGCGTTTTCAGTAGGATCTTTTCTTGCCGCATTTATAATGCTATCCCAATTGATTGCTTTCTTAGGATATGCACCTACTGTGATTGGCTTATCATATGCCAACATTCTCAATACATCTTCTGCATTAAACTCTATATCTGCATCAATAAAAAACAAATGAGTTGCTGTGGTATTTTCCATAAAGAAACTAACAAGTGTGTTACGTCCTCTAGTAATTAAACTTTCATTTGCTAGTGTACTGATAGTATATTGAATATTGTATTGTGAACACATTAGAACTAATTTCATCATACTTCTAAAATATGGTTCTAATATTTGTCCACCGTAACAAGGTGTTGCAATAAACAAATGCTTATCTTGAAATGCTTCTATAGGAATCTCAATCTTTCTCTCTAAAAGATTATATAAAGTCTGCTCCTGAGCAGTAAAAGATGCTTTTCTTTCTGAAGCCTTCTTAGATTGTAGTTTGCCAGTGGACTTTTTCTTTCTAGGTTTATTTGACATATTGTTCCTTTGAGTTATTTATTAAGTGTATTTAACCGTGTGCAAACCTTTATTGAGTCTAAAACCGGCTGTTTTTTATTTGTTTTATTTTATCCTTTTGTATTTGTATAAACTTATCTAAGTTGTTCTTATTGTGTTCTATTTTGGGTAGCAGTTTTTTATACACTTGATTTAAATCTACGTCTTTCAATTGCTCTAGCACTCTATTAATCATTTGTATTTGTGCGGGCCATTGCATATCATTATTGTATTCAATATCAAAGTCCTCCCAAAACAATTCAAACCCTTGCTGTTTTAAAAAGTCATTGACGTATATGTTTGAGAAATGCAAGAAAGGTCTCATACCATATATAGGCTTCCAAGTCTTTTCACTGATAAAAATAGTGCTAGGGTCTTTCCATTCATATTGTGTTTCACTAACTATGTTAAGTAAATGACTGTTCCACACTTCCATATCTCCCAAACTGTTTATGTCGTTTGGTATATCCCAATCTCCTTTTTGTTCTTTGCCTAGTGTAGTAGTTCCAAATGCTTGAAACTTTTGTAGTGTTTGATACAAGTCCCAACGTTGTCCTGTGTTCTTTCTTTGATAGCACAAAAAGGATTTGGTAAAGTCTCCAGTGAGTTGTTCTTTGGTGTACTGTTTGAACTGTCCTTCAGTATCAAAACCCAAACACCAATAGTTCAAATAGTCATCAGTATTACTGCCAACTACTCTTATGTTGTTTCGTATGTTTGCTTCTGCTAGATGCGGTAATAAATTTGTGTTGTTCTCTCCTGGGAAGACAGGATCGTAACAATTGAATACTAATATATTGTCTGCTGTGGTGTTTAAGAAGTCGTAGAAAGGTAGTTGTTGCCAACTGACTGTTGCAACTGTGTGATTATCATCTTTAAACTGTTCTAACCAATTAGCAAAGTTGCTAACTGATACGTCAGGATGATTATTGCTTTCTTTAATCAGATCCATAATGTTTTGTAAAAAAGGCGAGCATACACCCGCCTTCTGTATTATCTACATACGTTGGTTTAAGTCGCACGTTTTGACTGCAAATATTGGTTTTTAGTTTAAAGAGTCTCCAACCTCCCGGGCACCCGGGTAACCGCTCTATAAATTGGTATCCCGTAGGGGAGTCGAACCCCTGTTGCCGAGATGAAAACCCGGTGTCCTAGGCCTCTAGACGAAGGGAGCAAATATGAGCAGGCAGTACACTTAGGGATTTACCCAATTTACGAAATACCATTCGTGCCTGCTCAAAACTTGTAACTTGTAGAGGGTTCCTATGTTTCATTCTACTTGCTACTATTATACTAAAATTGTATAATATTGTCAACCGTTAAGCAACTTCTAACATTGACAAAGGAACATTATAACGACCCTCTGGCAAGTTTACTATTGCTTTCTTGATGTTTACTTTTTCAACAGTACCCAAAGTACGTTTAGTTTTTTGAACTACATACACTTGGTCACCTACGTTGATAGAAGCCTTAGCCTGAAGTGTCATTGTGCTTCTAGTAAACTCAATTAGTGAAGACAACTCATCGTGAGTAAATCCACCTCTTGCTATATCTTGTTTGATTTGATTTAAATTCATTAACTACTCCTACTTAATTAAACTATACATATATTATACTAAATTAAGTAGGTAGTGTCAACCGAATATTGGCGGTCTGACGGGGAATCGAACCCCGAACACCGCCGTGACAGGGCGGAATTATAACCGTTTAACTACCAGACCGGTTAATGGTGGAGCCACGCGGGTTCGAACCGCGGACCTTCTGGTTGCAAACCAGACGTTCTCCCAACTGAACTATGGCCCCTGTAAACTTTAACTTGCTTTTCTATTCAAGTATGCTTTCATTCTATCGCCAACTGCTTTAGAGTTTCTAGCAACATTGTCGCCAATTGCTTTAGAGTTTCTAGCAACATTGTTGCCAATTGTTTCAGCATTCTTCATAAGGTTCTTGCTGATTTGCTCTGCATTCCTTTGAATGTTCGCCGCAATAACTTTACCGTCCCACGGATTAGTTGTTGCTTTTTTTGTAACTTTCTTTGTTACTGCTGTTTTGGTTGCTTTTGCTTTTACCATTTTATTGTCCTGTTGCGTATTGCAACGTTATTAATGTCCTCCAAGAGGTCCTGTAATGGTGCTGAAGGAGGGAATCGAACCCCCAACCTACTGATTACAAATCAGTTGCTCTACCGTTGAGCCACTTCAGCACTTACTTGAATTATTTATATACAGTAGGACCTATTGCTAAATATTAGTGGTATGAAGATTTCAACACTAAGAGCAAACTTTAAATTTCCTAGAGGTTTTATTTTCTGTGCAACAACACACAAAATATATCTGCCTTTTGAAAGAGTAGGCTCCAAGTATGCTTTCCCAAAGTTTGAAGAAGAGTATGAAACTCCTTGGATAATGAACGATTACCCTGGCGAAGAACAGTTAAATGCTTATTGGGACACATTGTTAGAAGGCAAAGGTGACATTGACGTATTCCCCACAATGCTAACTAGATGTCCATACGAAAGATTTATTAGTGGCTTTGAAGTAATGTTGTTTACTGGTAAACATTGGCCCGAAGAACTGTTTAATTTTAAAATGCGTAGAGTATATAATTTAGAATCTTATTTAAATCTAGATCCATTTAACACATCAGGGATAATAGAATGTTTTAATCTGTTTGTGCAATTGATATGCAGAAATAATTTAGATTATAACTTTACAAATCCAATAACAGACAACTTCAAAGATTTAAATGTGCTAGATGAAATAGAAATTATCGACTTGTATGAGTTTACAAAAACTTCTCACAACAAGGATTTTGTCAAAGAAAAAGTAACAAAAATTACCAAGCAAGAATACTTTGCAGACTCCATTACAAAAGCATTATTCGACAAAAGGTTTGCCCAAGATATCATAAGATTTGGGTACAGTCTATAACAAAGTCATATACTTAGATATAGATAAATATTACTGTAACTAACAAGGAGTAACAGTAGCAAATGGCTAATAAAACACCATACGAAATAAGACTAGAACTTATACAAGAAGCAAGATTAATATTACAGGCTCAAAGTTCAAAACCTGAATTTATGCCATCAACAGAAGACGTCGTTGCTGAAGCAGAAAAACTTAACGAGTTTGTATCTAAAAAACCAGACGTTAGATAATATCCTTTTTATTCTTTTCCTTTCTGGGAATTACCTTAGATTTATCTTTTTGAACCTTATGCCCGTACGGAGTGTCGTGGGTAAACAGTTCACGATGTGCTCTAGACTTTGGTGCTGACTTTTTCTTCTTCATAACGGTATTTATTATACAGATAATAGCAGACTTGTCAAGAGCAATAGTCCACTAATTGCACCTAAGAATAAAAGTGCTACAAGAAATGCAAATAGAATTATTCGCAAGGGTGTTATTTTAAAAGGATTTCCTTTTTTGCCTACGCCTATTACAGCCTTTAGTGCTTCAACAATCAAAATATAATACTGTTAAACCAAAATACTGCCAACATCATACCAAACACCACAACCTGAATTACTGCTGGTATAACAACAAACATTTTCATAGCATCGAAGTCACCTGTCATAAAGAAGTCTTCACCGTTTTGCCAGTTGTGAACTTGTTCTGGTGTTGCTTCTGTATAGTTTTTAATTTCTTTCATAATTATCTCTGTGGATGCCAGGGTTGTATCCAATATTTAAAAAATATTCTTAGTAGTTTTTGCATTACAATTTCTCCGCTTGTACATAATATGTTGTATTGATATCTCTTAGACCCCTTAGTATGCCTGCAATATTATCAGTTTGCGTTGCAAAAAGCAATAGTATATAGCATATCAAGTTCTTCATAGGTTAGGTACTACGCCTCCTATGGCTAGTATAAAGATAGATACTAGTGCCGTTAATTCGATTGAATCACGTATGGTTGCTGGTGTTACTGTTTTAAATTTGTTTTTAACTAACTCTGTCATTTGTTTCTCATTGTTCTCCCAAATCAAAACATAGACATTCTACCAAGTAGTAGTCAAAATTTATATCTTGTAAGGGAAATACTATATTAGTCTTACTAATATTATATTATTAATTGTATTTATATAATTGATTGACTTACGGCCCTATTTTAGGCATTTTTTGAAATCTGTATGTCTGACAGGTTGTTGCAGTAATCAAAAGGACAAAGTGTGCCAGTGGGTTCTGGCATTTGGAAAGTGTTGTCATACACATTGCCATAGTCTTTTGCACCACACCAACTGCTTTTAACATCACCTTTCATATCAATATTGAACTTTTCCATACCTATACTACACTTCATACCTTTAAATGTATTCAGTTTATCTTTTACTATTTGGTCTAACTCATAGTACAATGTTTTATCATCATACTCAAATGTTATTAACCAATCACTTGGGTGTGGCTTGGGTGGTGGAGGTGCATTAGGATCTGGTGGAGGTGCGTCTGGATTCTCTAACCAACTTTGCTTCTGCATTATGAAAAGTTCATCGCTGGTGTATTCATAAAAGTTTTGACCCATTCTTGCGTTTCTGCTGTTTAGTTCTTTGACTAACATTGTTTTTACATTGATGTTTACATTCCAATAGTCTTGAGGACTACCTTGTTTAAAGCAGTCTCTTATCAAGTAACTGATTCTATCACACTCGTGTACTTTGCCTTCCACTCCTGCTAAATGAAAACTACAGTAAATAGAATCCTTTACTTCCTCAACAACTTCAATCATATGTGTATGATCCAAACTGTCTATGTGATAACTGTATACTATTTCATCTATTAAATGCTTTGCTTGACTCCACCATCTAACTGTTCTACTGCCGTTAGTAAACATAAAAGTTGTTACATTGTTGTAGTTTGTTTTTATATGGGAAAGCAGTTCAAGTATACCAGGCATCACAGTTACTTCACCGCCTATGAATTCTATTGTTATATGGTCTTTGTGTTCTGCAAATATAGGCAAGAACTTATCGACTGCGTTTATATATTCTTGTATTGGTTTCCAAGGATAGGAACCATTGTGCAATTCGCTAGGACAATACTCACAACTAAAGTTACAACTATTGCCCAAACTCCATTGGATTCGAATTGTGTGACTTGCGTCTTTACCTAGAGGACTTACTACCCTTTTAAGAATAGACACATTTGCTTAAGGCTTCATTTCCGCCGAATAAGTAAATGCGTGGAAGTTCCTTTCACTAAATGTACCATCACCGTTATCAACTGTGTATACTTCTGAAGCATTAATAATGTTTGCACTATTAACTTCAGTTATGAATATACCAATGTTAAAATGTCTTGGATAAGCAACACCGTTAGAGTCTGTACCTATAAGCACAAAGTTATAAAGTGTATCTGCACTAACACCTGACATTGAAGTTGAATCTGCTGTGATTCTGTTGTTAGTAGTATCTAATGTAAAGATACTTGGTAAACTTGCATACGAGGCTGATGATAAAGTAACACCTGCTCCTACGTCTAAGTCAAAACTAATTGTATCTGTTTTTAAATGGTTACCAATTGATCCTGCAGGAGTATTCCATACAGTAGCATAGTAACTGTTTTCTACATACACAATGTTGTTTGGTGTACCACTATATGTTGATTCATCTCTGAACAACATACCTGTTAGTGATTGTGAAACTAAGTAGTTTTTAATACTTTCTGAATCTGGTGTACCGTTCATACTGCTCTTTTCAATTGCTAGAGCCGCCGCACCTGCTACAATAGAGCAAGAACAACTAGTTCCACTTGATAGTCTAAAGTCAGATGTAGTATTATGCTGAGCAACTGTAACATTAACACCTGGAGCAAAAATATCTAATTGCTCACCGTATGGGTTAAGTCCTGTTCCAGTTGAGTCTGATCCTGGAGGGAAGTTAGTAAATGTTGTCATAGCATCTGTTTGGTCACTAGCACCTACAGTAACAATAGTATCTAACCCTGCTGGGGAATAATCATTAACGTCGTTGCCGTGATTACCAGCCGCCGCCACTATAACTGTATTCTTATTAACTCTTAACCATTCGCACACATAATCAATTACGGGGGATTTGTTTGTGTACCAAGGTGTACAAATTACTTGGGGCATTGTTCTATATCTGAACATTTCATTGTTTAATGAAACATTGGAATATCTAATAGTGTTATCAGTAGTTGATAAGGCGTCCCATTCTGCATTAATATGAATAATTCTGCCTACTCTGTATCCTTCAATCTTATCAAAGCCTTCAACTATGTCTTTAAGATCACCTATACCAGTAGCATCGTGAATCTTACAGTTATGTAAGTGTGCATTTCTGGCAACACCTACAGTTTCACCTACAATTAAACTAGCCATTGCAGTACCGTGTCCTGATGCATCTTGGTAATCGCCACTTAATGATGTGTGAATATTAGTAATTGTTGCATTTGCAAATTCATCGTGGTCAGCATCAATGCCGCTGTCCATTAAATAAATGTTTACGCCGTCACCTGTATAAGTTGCGTCATATTCTGTTCTTAAAGGTAAGTTTCTAGTTACCAATCTTTGTAAATGCCAGTGACTTGTTGCTTCACTTGTTACAAAGGAGTTTGCTGAAGTACCTTCTTTAAATTGAAATCCAGTTAATCCATCTATGTTATCAACTTGATCTGCTGGAACATCGACTAGTAATAAAGATTTTTCTTCTTCTGACAAGTCTTGATATCTTTTAGAGACCGTTCCGCCAAGTCCCGTAATCGCCGCATTAGCAGTATTACCTGCTTGGTCAATTTTAACTATGAATTCTGCCATTCTTTTTCCCCGAGTTGTTTATATTCGTTTATTATATCTATTTCAAGTGTTGGTATAGATACAATTTTTTCTAGATGTTTACGAAATCTATTGTCGAAAACATCGTGTTGTTCATTATATTTATCTACATAGTAACGTTTTACTCCTTCGAACCCGGTATATTTGTTGCTTTTAGGAACAACATCAAAGCCACCTGCAGAGTAATACTGCTGTCGTTTTATATAATGACTGACAATTCTTAAATAATTACCAGGATTTTTACTGCCAACCATATTTAAAACGGTATCGTTTAACTTTTTACCTTCTGTATATTCGCTTACTAATGAATCATTTAATTTCTTAGCATCTACTAGTGTAGTTTGTTGTAAAGCATCATATTCTAAATATCTACTGTCTGTCATATTTAAATGTGTTTGCTTAATTGTTTTGTATGTGCAAATTGCTAAAGCAGTATTATAATAATGCAAGTTTCCTAAATCGCAACCTTTGTCACTAAAGAATAAATCATATACCATAGAGTTATTCTCTGGTATAAGTTGTGGTAAATCAGGTTGTGGACCTGGTGCCATTCTTGGCACAAAGAAGTTTCCTCCTACTGCTACATCCTCCCCTATAATATCAAACATTTTTAAATGTAAACATAACTGAGGACTAGTACACTTGTAAGCAGTTCCATAACTTATAAACTCTCCGTTATCAAAAAAGTTAGCAAAGTTTACGTCTACATATTGATATGGTATGTCTAACTCTTCGCAAGTTTGTACTGCATATTGTATATCATAATCATTATAACATACACCATTGTCCATCCATCTGCCTATTATACACTTTACGTTTCTGTGTTTGTGAAACAATCTAAGCATTACATCACTGTCTAATCCTCCACTACAACATACTGTGATGTCTTTGTGATTGCTAGTTACTTCTAGTATGTTATCACTCCAACTTAAATCATTAGTTGCTGTATCTTTAAAATTAAACATTACTCTATTTGTAATGTTATCTATTAGTATTGTTTTATCTTGGTAATCCCTTTGTTCCATATTATGCCAGACCAGCAAACACATTAAAAGCACCACTCATAATAGGATGTCCGCAAGTAGTTAAATCTCCCATTCTTGCTACAGGTCTACCATTGAATAGTACAGCCATAGGTGGGGAAAATGCTCCAGTGGCAATTTTGCTTACAGCACAGGTAGGTACATCAGGTGCTGGTGGATGAGGTGTTATACTGTCGCCAAGTAGTGCGGCTGGTAAGCCATTAACTAATACTGGCCCAAATATACCTACACCAATTGCTCCTGGTCCTATGATAGGTCCAATTGCTGAGTCTATAAAAATTCTTGCTACGGGTCTCATACAAGTATTTATCTACTGTAAATACTAGCCTGTTAAGATTTTTTTGTCAGGTGAGGAAGGTCTAATTATGTTTGATGTACTCTGCTGATATGCGTCTGCAACTTCAGAGTCTGTTTCAACTAGTGCTAAAACACTATTAATATTAATTGTTGTAGGGCCAGGCTTACAACTAAAGATCCAAGGAACTAATCCAACTCCGCCTTGTGGAGTAGGACTTAGTGCTAATGGTTTATCAATTGATAAAGAAGTATCATCAGCCTCTTGAAAACTAGCAACGACTTCTTCGCCACTTGCTAATTTAAGTGTTATAGTATCGTGTTTTTTTAATGTGTTTAGAATTGTTTTCATACAACTACTTATGTTGTATTATAGACTGAAGCCTTTGAAAGTGGTATCGTCAACATCTTGTTTAGTGCCACCAATAACGTAACTGCTGATTTCTGTTTCTTGAGGTGCTACTTGTACACTACCACCAGTAATCCAAGACTGAGTCCAAGGTAAAGGATTTGTGCCTGTGCTGTATGGAGTCTCTAAACCTACTGCTCTCATTCTTTTACCAGCAATAAATTCTACATACTGCTTTAACAATTCAGCATTTAGTCCAATAATACTTCCATCTTTAAATAAGTAATCTGCCCAAGCCTTTTCTTGTTCTACTGCATCAAAGAACATTTGTTTACATTCTTCTATAGACTCTTCTTTAATCTTAGCAAAGTCCTTATCCTCTAGTGGTAAGAGTTTTAACATTTGTTGTGTACTTGCCAAGTGAACGTTCTCATCTCTAGCAATAAATTTAATAATTTTTGCGTTGCCTTCCATTCTTTTAAGTTCAGCAAATGCCCAACTACAAGCAAATGATACATAAAAACGTACACCTTCTAATATGTTTACACTCATTAAACATTTGTATATTCTTTTCTTATGTTCATACTCATCGTAACTAGAAAGTCCTCTTTCTCTGAGCATATTGTATTCAATAAGTTTATCATAGTTTTCTGTGATGCTGTCTGCACAATCACATATTTCTTTGATGTCTAACATCTCGTCAAAAACCTTGCTCGGGTCAGGATATACGTTTCTGATAATATGCGTGTAACTTCTGCTGTGAATGGTTTCACTGAATGCCCAAGTCTCTATCCAGGTTTCTAATTCTGGTAGACTAACAATTGGCAATAAAGCCAAGTTAGGGGAACGTCCTTGTACACTATCTAACAATATTTGTCGTTTTAAGTTGCTAGTAAAGATGTGTTGCTCAAAGTCTGTTAGGTCTTTAAAGTCTTTGCTGTCTTTGGTAATATCAACTTCTTCAGGTCTCCAAAAGAACCCTAATTGCTTATCTGTTAGGTTATCGAATTGTTTGTACTTTAATACATCAAATCTCTGCATACCAAGTCCACCATTAGAGTCTAAGAACATCTTAGCCTTTGTGTGGTCTGATTTATTTTTTACGTCTAATACACTCATTAAATTTTACAACTCTCGCAATCTTCGTCATCTAGTTCGCCTAACGGCAGGTCTTCTAGTTTGTCATCTTTATTGATGTCTATCTCACCTTGTCCATCGTATGTGTTATTGTAGTATAACTGTTTGCCGCCATACTTATAAAACATTAGAAGATCCTGAATTAGCACACTCATTGGTACTTTTTCATCTTCATAGTGTTCTGGATTATACGATGTATTTACCGAAATACCTTGGTCTATATACTTTTGAAGCACAGCCATTATTTTCAAGTAACCTTGTGGACTCTTCTGCTCCCATAGTAAATCATATTTATTTTTATAGTATGGAAACCCTGGTACCACTTGTTTAAGAATACCGTGTTTGCTCTGTTTAATGCTGACAAAACTGCGTGGTGGTTCAATACCATTAGTGCTATTACTAATCTGTGCAGATGTTTCACTAGGCATAAGTGCCATTAGTGTTGAGTTACGAATGCCTGTTTCTTTAAGTTGCTTACGCAAACCTTTCCAGTCTTGTCTCTCTTTGTGTTTAATTAAATCATCGACATCCTTTTTGTATGTCTGGTTAGGTGTTATGCCTTGTCCGTATTTTGTTTCGGGTGTGCCTGGACAAGCACCTTTTTCTACTGCGAGATCGGCACTTGCTTTAATTAAACTGTAACTCCAGGCCTCTGCCCATTCGTCGACTAGTTCTAAATTTGGATCTTGATAATTTGTATCGTGTTTTGCTAACCAATATGCAAAGTTAATAATACCAATACCTAATGGACGTCTCTTCATTGTGCTGAGTTCTGCCGCCAATACTGGATACTCTTGATAATTTAGCAGTTCATCTAATCCTCTAACTGCTAAGTTACATACTTTATCCATATCAGTAAAGTCTTTTATAACTCCCCAATTAACAGCACTCAATGTACACAAACTGATTTCACCTTCTGGATCTGCAATATTATTCAAAGGCTTAGTTGGTAAATTAATTTCACAACATAAGTTACTTTGCCTAATAGGTGCAAGATCTTCTATGAATGAACCGTGTGTGTTTGCGTGGTCAACATTCATTAAGTACATTCTACCTGTATCTTTACGTTCAGTAACAAAAGCACTGAACAAGTCAATAGCAGGAATACTTTTCTTTCTAATACTTGTTTTACGTTCTGCCGCTTCATATAATTCTTTAAATTTATCTTGGTCTGCGAAAAACGAATCGTACAGTCCAGGAACATCTTTAGGCGAGAACAATGTAATATTACCACCACTAATAAGTCTTTCGTACATAATTTTATTAAATTGTACACCATAGTCCATATGACGTACCCTGTTATCTTCTGTACCTTTGTTGTTCTTTAATACTAGTAAGTCTTCAACTTCTAAATGCCAAATAGGATAGTATAATGTTGCCGCTCCGCCTCTTACTCCGCCTTGTGAGCAAGATTTAACTGCTGACTGGAATAATTTAAAGAATGGTATAACGCCTGTGTGAGTTGCATCTCCACTCCTAATTGGTGAGCCGATTGCTCTAATACTACCTGCACCTATACCAATGCCTGCTTTTTGACTTACATACTTAACTACGGCACTAGACGTTGCGTTAATGCTATCCAAACTGTCATCAGTTTCAATTAATACACAACTACTAAATTGTCTTTGTGGTGTACGAACACCTGCCATAACTGGCGTAGGCAAAGAAATTTTGAAAGTACTGATAGCATCGTAATATGCTTTTACATAACTCATTCTTGTTTCTGCTGGATACTTACTAAACAATGTAGCCGCAATCATCATATATGCTACTTGTGGTGTTTCGTAAATTTTACCTGTGCTTCTGTTCTGTACTAGATACTTGCCACGGAATTGTTCCATAGCCGCATAGGTTAATACTTCATCTCTATCGTGTTTAATATAAGTTTGCAGTATA
>Ga0233438_10001471_pt1 | contig 25626 bp, 19 predicted proteins | sample SI_123_September_FD_182720 | JGI IMG/M metagenome (GOLD analysis project Ga0233438, IMG submission 182720) | Seawater microbial communities from Saanich Inlet, British Columbia, Canada - SI_123_September2016_10_MG | ecosystem: Environmental > Aquatic > Marine > Inlet | place: Canada: British...
GCGTAAGACGTTCCTTTAAGCCCTTTCATAAATATAAAATAGGTAATCGCAGTCAATGCAATACCACTAAAAAGAGCACCTACCCAATTTGCTTTTCTTTGAAAATTATAAGATAACAACAGTCTAGAAACCCATTGTACGATAGCTCCAATGGAGAAAGCAACCACTACCGATAGAAGTATCCCAAATATAATTTGGGAGGCTTTTGAGGTATTTATGTAGTTGACAACTTCAGTAAAATCACCACCACTTGCACCAATTTTAATTAAAGCCATTGCAACCGCAGCACCTAATAATTCAAATACAATAGAAACGGTTGTTGAGGTTGGCATCCCTAGCGAGTTAAAGAAATCTAGAAGTAAAATATCTGTAATCATGACCGCCATGAAAATAATCATGATCTCATTAAACATAAATTCTCCAGGATTAAAAATTCCTTTTCGGGCAACTTCCATCATACCACTCGAAAAAATTGCTCCAACAGCAACACCAATACTAGCAACAATCATAATCGTTCTGAACGAAATCGCTTTGGAACCAATTGCTGAGTTTAAAAAATTTACAGCATCATTACTAATTCCAACGACTAAATCTGCAATAGCCAAGAAGGCTAAAGCAATAATCATATACAAATAAATATTTTCCATAATTTAGTTTAATTTATTAAGCAAATCTCTTAAGACTTTTGATTTATGAAGTTAAGTTAATGTTATGTTTTAAAAATGAATATCAAATCCAAGTCTAAAGGTGATGTTATCTTTTTGACCATCCAATGTGGTATAACTCAGATCACTTTGAACTTTTAGTTTATGCCCCACAAGAAATCTATTGAACCCTAATGTATACTGTTTTGAAGGAAGTGTTTCTGTAATTGTTTCGTAATCTAGAGTCGTAAAACGCCCAGCAATTTCGTAATTGTTTTTAAATAAGTATCCAGCCTGTAGATTCAAAGCATTTCCTGTCAATACAATATCACCTGTTGGTGTTATTCCGTCTGCTTCTGTTGCTATGACAGTGTCTGCCGTCCGTTTGGCATATTCACCCATAAATGAAAACCCATTGTTTTTGTACATTGCATCTACAAAAATTGTCGTTTGGTTGGTTTCAAAAATAGTTTCATCGGTTCTGATCATGTAATCCCCAGCAAAGCCACGCTCACGAACTGCATTTTCATTAAAGTTGTAAGTAAATCCAACCATTAGTTTTGATGTTGCTTCCCTTTTTAAATCAGACTGACTATAATCGCCTTTGGACTTAAAGGCTCCAAAAGGCAAAAACTCTAGTCGTGCTGTGTATTGTAGTCCACCTTCATTTCCTTCTGTTACGTTACGACCTTCTCCTTGTGAAATAGCAAATTTTTCACGCATTAAAAAAGCACCACCTAAGTTTGATTTGTGACGAATTTGGATTCCTAAATCGCGATCAATATTGAATCGACTGTTTAATAAAGAACGATCAATCAACTGCAAATTTGCAGAAGATACCACACGTTCCACATTTCCAGGTAGTTTTGTTTGACCAGCCCAAAGCTCCCAGTTTTTAGAAAATTTCCACATAATTACAGCATCCAAAATATAACGCGGTGTATTTCTATTAAATTCATTGGCACCTGAAATATCTCTATTGGATAACCCCAATTCTAGTTTGTATTTTAATTTTGGACTGTAAGCAAATCCGTCAAACTTTAAACGCGAACGACGTACAATAAAATTATGTTCTGGACTGGTGTATTGGTTACCGTCATGATCCCAAGAAGACATAGAACGCACTTGGAAACGTGGCGCAAATTTCACACTAAATGAGCTGTCTTTTGCTACGAAATTGATCAGTCCTTTTCCAAAGGAAGTATCACTGATTTCTTGAGATTGTACTGAAGTGATTGCAAATAATGTTATCGCAAGAGATAAAATTCTTAATTTCATTATAGTATAATATTAGTTTTTGTCGGGTACAAATAACACAAACTAATGTTATCTTAATGTTTCCTAAAGATTAAGATTGAATGAAAAAAAAGCTGCCTGGCCAAGGGCAGCTTATCAGAAACCATTATTTTCTAGTCGACAAAAACTAATATGTAATAATGATACTAATTAAGTGTCTTAGACATTACAAAGATTGTAATTAATCATGTCCCATGCGTAAGGAAAACGTTAAGTAATTATTAAACGTGAGTCAACACTGCAAAAGTAAATTTTCGGGTTTTTAACCAAAATAGATGCTGAGTTATAAAATCAAATAGTATTGATTCATTGATATTGCTATTTTATTTAAATGCAACAGCTCAATACATAGGTTTTAAGACGGTATAGCGCTCAAATTAGTATGCTTAAAACTCTTTATTATTTTTGAAATTCAAACACCCAATGTTAATTTAATGTAAACTAATTATTGATTTAATGTAAATTTTGTGTATTTTTATACTATATTTTAAGATTACAATACAGACTATTATGAAAAATTATATACTTATATCTCTTATTTTTATTGGGACAACGACTTTTGCTCAATCTTCAATACAACCAAAATTTGAGGTTGAAGGCAGTGTAATTTCAGCGACCTATTTTTACGATAATGGAGCCATTCAACAGCAGGGTACTTTTAATAAAAAAGGAAAGCTAGATGGATTGTGGATAAGCTATAATGATAATGGCGTAAAATTATCTCAGGGTAATTATGATAAAGGAATCAAAACAGGGAAGTGGTTTTTCTGGACTGAAAATTCTTTAAAGGAAGTTGATTATAATGATTCTAGAATCACAAATGTTAATGAATGGAATAGTAAATCTGAGCTTGCTACCACTCTCAAATAAATATATTCAATTATATAATATCAAACAAAAAAGCTCCCAACGGGAGCTTTTTTGTTAACCATTCTAAGACTATGGAATTACTCTGACCATCCGCTAGCCCAATTTGGAATATCTGCACCATTTCCTGCTCCTGAGGCTCCAGAGTTTAATCCGTCATAGGGATAGCCACCCCAGCTCCAGTCTGAAGCTGCATTTACATAATTAAAATTACTAATCACTAAGTCCCCGTTAGCTAATCTTGTATTTGCTGCAGCATCCGTACTTTTTATTTTCATTCCTAAAGAAATACCATCTACATATATATTCGCATAAGAAATATTTCCGCCACCCTCTTTGAAATAAATGGCACCTTCGGAGTTTCCTAAACCATCAACAACCATTGTGACATTTGATACTGTAGCCGAGGTCACTGGAGTTGCATCTCCGTTATCGCCATTATTTGAGCCCTCTACTCCGGCTTTTGTAATTCCTTTGATATATGCACCCTCAATAGAGCCCACAAAACCATCTGCAAAATCAATAGAATCATCGCCAGAATTAATAGAGACTAGATTTTTAGCATTTACAGCGCCTCCAAAAAATTCAATCCCATCATCGCCACCATTTACGGAAGAGACATTTGAAAAGGTTGTTCCAGAGCCCACTCCAAATAAGGTAACTCCGTTAAATTCTTTTTCATTGGTAAATGTAGCTCCTGTGTATTCAACTCTTAAATAAGTAACAACCCCTGAATTATCCGAATTATCAGAACCTCCATACGTCAAATCTCCAACTTCAGAAGTTACGTTGGTTCCTGCATTTGTAATGCCATATCCAGCGATTGCCAATCCACCCCATGAGCCTGCTTCTTGAGTTTCAGAAGTCATGACTACTGGTGCCGTTGCCGTTCCATTGATGTATATTTTAGCCCCTCTCTCAACTCCGATATAAGCAGACGTAGAGGTGCCTGCTGCAGCCGTAATAGTGGTGCCTGCTGGAATCGTCAATACAGCACCTTCTTTAACGATCAATGCACCGGTAAGAATATAAGTTTCAGAAGCATTTAATGAAACACTTCCACTAGAAATGTTGCCTTGTAAATCGCCTGCATTTACTTGAAAACCAGCAACGGTATTTTCTGTAGTAGATTCTTCGATACTACAACTAAGCGTAAATAACGCAGTAAAAATGGAAAGACTTAAATTTATTTTTTTCATTTTATTTTATGTTTTGATTTATACAAATATCTAATGATAATTGGGTTTAAGCTTTAACTAAAAGTTACGAGTTGATTAGATTTACTGAAATTAATTGTAAACTAAATGTTAGCAACCTGTTCTAATTTAAAACCGAAACCCAACAGACAAATTGATGTTAACGCCTCTCTTAAATTCACTCAAGGTCACTTCACTAATTCCTGGAGTTTCATACACTTCTTGAACCCTTTCAATAGAAGGGTTTAATAAGTTTTTTGCAGACAATGAAATGTTGAGATTTTTAAGTTTACTTTTAATAATTAAATCCAAAGTATTAAAACTTTTGTCGATCACATTTCCTTTTTTTAGAGTTCCAATAGTATTTAATTGATCAGAAAAATAATTGTAAGCCAATGTAGTTTGTAAAGAATGATCTTTATCAAATGCTTTAAAATAAGTAAGGTCTGTATTTACCAATACATCTGAAGCTCCAGTTAGTTTACTAGAATCAAAAGTGAAACTGGCACTGTATTCGGTTTCAGCATTCACTTTTTCAGCATTCAAATCTTGGGACGTTTTAATTAGTGATACGTTTAATCCCCCAGAAATTTTGTGATCAAATTCAGATTCCTCCCCCTTAAAATTAAAAAGCTCTTTTTTGAGTTCTACTTCTAAACCAAACACTTCTGCTTTATCTCCTGAGTTGATATAGGAAATATCATTTGAAGTAGAATTTATAAAAATAGAGTTGATTGGGTTTTGGATTAACTTTCCAAAAACGGTTGCAGAAATTAGTTCTACATTTGAAGGAAAAAACTCCCATTTCAAATCTGCATTCCAGTTAGTGGATTCATAAATATCTTTATTTCCTCTATAGACTTGTGTAACCTCTTCATAAAGCATATCAACACGTTCCTTAAATTGAGGAAGTGTATAGGTTTTACTAGCTCCAAATTTTAAGTTCATATTTTCTTTAAGCACATACTTTGTCGATAGAGATGGTAATAATTTTTCTTGAACAAGACCAATCCTTTGTTTGTTAGAAGACTGTAGTGTTAAGTAGTCAATTTCCACCCCAATCATTTCGGCTCTTAGGCCAGCAACTACAGAAAATTTAGTAGAAAAATTCCATAAACCGTTCACATATCCAGCATTAATATATTGCCCTCCACTATACGTTTGAGTTTTTAAAGTATTGATTCTGTAAAGCGTATTTAAATTTGAAGCATTAAAAAATGCATCAAAACTTGTGATGTCAACATTGTAAAGTCCTGCTTGGTTAATCAGTCTAAAATCATACTGTTGAGATGAAAAATCAATCCTTTTGAAACGACCGCTATACCCAAAAGTAAGTTCGCCTTTCAAGTCATCTTCACTATCATTAAATTTAATTTCATCTGAAATATTAACAGAAAACTCATCTTCTTTTAAGTCCTGAAAAAAGCGGTGGTTATAAATTGGACTTCCCGTAATTAAAACAAAATCAGTTGTACGGTTCGCTCTAAAATCAGCTCCTGCGGTATTTTGCATTCGATCAGGAATAGTGTTGTTTAAACCATTATATCCAACAATCCAACGGATTGTATTGGTGTCAGATATACTATGCTCTCCACCCAACTGGTTGATTATTAATTGTGTCTTAGTAAATGTATTTCTCTGGATAAACCCAACCCCATTTTCGTTATTGGTAGCATCATTATCAAACTCAATGTCAAACCCTCTATATTCATCATGACTTTGATCAGAACTATTTAAAAATAGGGTTGTAAAAGTCAATTTGTGGTTGCTGTTCGTGCGGTAATTAAGCACCCCCATCGCAGTGGTATTTGTTGCATAGCCATAGCTATCTTTATTAAAATCCTGACGCGTGTACCCATCTGCTCCAATTTTTCCTCTATTTAACCCAGAATTAAAAGTGCTCGAGTTGTCAAACCCAACGTTAAAAAAGGCATTCAATCGGCCTTCTTCCCCTAACTCAAACGATCTTCCACCGTTTATACTTAAACCGCCATTATATTTTAAATTAGATGTTTTTCTATTCCAACTAGCCCCCCAATTGTTAGTACTCGATAGGTTTGTAGGTGGATTTGCCGAGTAGAATCCACTAAAACTTGGCCCTTCTTGTAAGTAAAAATCGTTAGATTCTAAAGTATTGGAATTACCTCCTAAGCTAAACTTTACTGCCAAGTAAGGTTGTCCTGTAAAATTTTTAGAATCTATATTAATATTTGCACCTCCAAAATCACCATAATTTTTTACGTTAAAGGTTTTGCTTACCCCTATATTTTCTACGATATCTGTTGAAAATAATGATAAATCAATATTTTTTTGAGCCGCATTATTAGATGCTAGTGGAAGTCCATTGAGTGTTGTAATGTTATAACGATCTCCAAGACCTCTCACAAATACATTTCCTGACCCTGATTGTTTGGAAATCCCAGCGATTTTTGTAACGGCTCCAGCAATGGTTCCAACTCCTTTTTTGCTTATTTCTTGTGCCCCAATAGCCGTTTCCATAAGAACCGCTTTTTTTTGTTGTAGAAGCAAAGCGCTTTCTGTTTCACGTTTTTTGGTGGTTTTGATAATAACCTCTTCTAAAGATGCACTATTTGCTTCTAGGACAACGTTAATTTCATTTGTTACCCCCGCTTCAATCAGCGTTTCAATCTCTATGGTTTTGTAGCCCACAAAACTGAACACAACAGTATAAGTTCCTGGATCCAATAGTTCTAAACTATAAATACCGTCAAAATCTGAAGTGGTTCCCTTTGTAGTTCCCTTAATTGAAACATTAGCAAAAGCCAATGGCTCATTATTGAATTCTTTGTCTGTCAATTTTCCAGATACAGAGCCCGTATACTGAGCGCTTACAATTCCTGAAATAAATAAAATACAGATTAATAAAAAGCGTTTCATCGATTAATTTTAATTAATTATTAAGCTGCAAATCTAGTCTGAAATACCCCTTTTTTAGGTTACCCTACATTTATTTAAAGATTAATAGAACGTTATTTTAATTAATGGAAGATGGGTTTAAGCAACAATTAATTAACATTGAAATTACTATCTTGCAGGTTAATATCAGATACTATGAATTGGGAACAACTACTGTCTCTAAAACGTCAAGGAGACACCAACAAACGCCTTAGAAACGAGCAGGACGAAACACGTTTAGGATTTGATGTTGATTACGATCGCATTATTTTTTCGCCTGAATTTAGAAGTCTTCAAGATAAAACTCAAGTAGTACCCCTTTCATCAACGGACTTTGTGCATACACGACTCACACACAGTCTTGAAGTCAGTGTCGTTGCACGTTCTTTGGGTAGAAAAGCTGGAGTTAAGATTTTAGAGAAACACCCCTGCCTCAAAGAAACACATGGCTATAAACCCAATGATTTTGGGGCGATTGTTGCAGCCGCAGCATTGGCACATGACATTGGAAACCCACCCTTTGGTCACTCCGGCGAAAAAGCCATTGGACACTATTTTAAAAATGGACCTGGTCAAAAATTTAAAGACCAACTCAACCCGAAAGAATACCAAGATTTATGTGATTTTGAGGGCAATGCAAATGGCTTTAAAGTCTTAACCCAAGACAAACAAGGCACACAAGGCGGACTTAGGCTGAGTTACGCCACCTTAGGCGCTTTTACAAAATACCCAAAAGAATCACTTCCTGTAAAACCAAATACTCACATTGCTTCAAAAAAGTATGGCTTCTTTCAAACAGAAAAAACACATTTTTTAGATGTAGCAACAGATCTAGGCTTAAAACCAATGAGTACTGAAAATGCACTGTTTTCCAGACATCCATTGGCCTTTTTAGTAGAAGCAGCGGATGACATCTGTTACACAATAATTGATTTTGAAGATGGAATCAACCTTGGATTAATTGAAGAGGCATATGCACTTGAGTACTTAATTAATTTGGTAAGAGACACTATCAATACCGAAAAATACAGTGCACTCAACTCTACAAAAGAACGCGTCAGTTATTTGAGAGCATTGGCTATAAGCACCCTAATTGAGGACGCAGTTAATATATTTATGACGCATGAAAAAGAAATACTTGGAGGAGAATTTCATGTTTCTATACTTGATAAAAGCAAATACCAAGCACAAATAAATGACATTATAAAACTTAGTGTTGAGAAAATATACAATTCCGACGAAGTTATTGACAAAGAAATTTCAGGATTTGAAATTTTAAATCAGCTTTTAGATCGATTTATTTTAGCCGCCAATAATTATTATGAAAATGTACCTACAGCCTATGACAAACTTTTATTGAAACTCATTCCGAATGAGATCGATTTTCGTAACGATAGCCTTTATATTAGAATGTTAAATGTATGCTATTTTGTGTCTTTGTTTTCTGATACAAAAGCGGTGTTAACCTATAAGAAAATTAAAGGTTTGGCTTTTTAGTATCATTTTTTTTGTAACTTGCGTGTGGCCAATTTTTTTTTAAGAAACCCCAAATCTTATGAAAAAGCAGTACAAATTTCTATTACCCTTAGTTTTGTTGTTATCCATTTTTTGGTATTACAGCCATGAAGAGGTTGTGGAACCATCTAACCAATTAGCTTTATTGGAGGTCAAAATCTTAGAGCCATTAAAGCCCAAAAAGAAAACTCAAAGTTCAAGACAACTTTTTTCAGAACAGCGTCTTTTGCATGAATTTAATATGCAAAAAAATCCGCTAACTGGACTTATTCCTAAAGAAGAAAAACAGCGTGAATTAACAACATCTCTTGCGATGAAAGAGCAGAATCGTTTTAGAAGAACATCCCAGAACACTTATACTTCCAGAGGGCCTTCAAACTTTGGGGGACGTACACGTGCTTTTGCAGTCGATATTTCAGATGTAACAAGCAACACTATGTTTTCTGGAGGGGTTAGTAGTGGTTTGTTTAGAACCACCAATGGTGGAGACAGCTGGACCAAAGTATCTCCTAATGATGAAATACATAATGTGACTGCCCTAGCACAAGACCCAAGAGTTGGACATCAAATAAGTGGTATTACGCTACTGGGGAGTGGAGAGGGAACTCTGCAAGTTTAGTAGGGTCTTTTTACCGTGGGCGAGGCGTTTGGCAATCTACTAATAGTGGGCTTACATGGACACAAATACCAGCGACCGATTCTGTTTTTGAAAATTATGACAATGATTTTGATTACATCAGTGCTTTAGAAGTTAATCTAATAACTGGTCATTTGTTTATTGCCACTAATGCTATAAACAAGAATATTTATAGATATGATGGCACTAGTTTTACTAAAGAATTTAATATTATCGGTTCAGGCTGGACCGATGTCGTTATTGCTACCAACGGTAGAGTTTTTGCGAGTTTAGAAAATTCTGGTGTATGGACGTCGCCAACAGGAAATGGGTCTTGGACGCTGATTGCAGAAAACGGCACGCCAACCGATTGGGCTTCTACTGGAAGAATAGTATTAGGAGAAGCCCCTTCAAACCCCGATGTTATTTATGCGCTTTATGTCAATGGAAATTTAGGTAGCATCGAAGCCGATTTATGGCAATACAATTTAAGCTCCGATACATGGACGGATTATTCTTCTAAGTTGCCAGATGAACCTAATGGAGATTTAGTAGGGAATGACCCTTTTGCTGTTCAAGGCGGCTATGATCTGGTCGTGTCAGTAAAACCAGACAACGAAAACTACGTGCTTATTGGAGGGACAAATATTTATAAAATAGAAGATATAACCACCGATGCCACTTCGGCTAATCCGACTTGGAGTCTCGTAGAACAAAACTTATCCAACCATTCTATTCGATCTGCAGCCATTACTACAGTAAATAACGAAATTAGATACTTTGTAGGAACTGCAAGAGGGCTTTATAGTAACTCTGATCCTGAGAATGACAATTGGGTTCTAGAAGGCCCAAATACCATTGGATTAGCAGTAATAAGTAGCCTTGTATACAGACCTTCAGATAATAAATTATTGATTGGCACCCATGGAAATGGAATGTTTGAAACGACTATTCAAGGCACCTTCTCCACAAAGAATTTTACTAAAACGACGGATGTGTATGTGTACCCAAACCCAACACAGGATGTGTTAAACTTTAGAAGTACAACTCTAGACTTTAGCGCGACGGTTACCTATGAAATTTATAATCTGACAGGAAAGAGAATTTTAAATGGCACACTTAACAATCAAAAAGTAGATGTGCGTCTGTTGAACTCAGGTGTTTATTTTGTGAACTTGAATGTTGGAAACACAACTCAAAGTTTAAAATTCATTAAAAACTAAATAACGACTCAAAAAATGGTTGTTCTTAGAGCTATTTTTGTTATCATGATATTGGGTTGTGCGAGCAAGTTCAACCCAGAATCAAAAACATTTGTAAATACAACAGAATCGTATTTTACCTTATGGAATTCTCCTATTAGAGGTGGCGGTTCTGGGTATTCTGTTTATATAGTTCTAGACAAAAATCTGGATTTAAACGCCGCCAAAATTGAAATTCAAGGGCTCTATTTCAAAGACAAGTATTGCACTTTAAAATATCAAAAGCAGCATTTATACCAGGGGTTTATTAAAAATAAAAGCAATAACAACACTCTAGAAATGGAAGGCGATTTGAACCCTCAGTCCATAAAGGAAGACGTCGCCGATGACATTCCTTTTAAATTGACAGGTCAGGAAGCAGTTATCGTTTATAAGCTAAAAAATGTTTTGAAACACGTTAAAATAGAACTTCGTGAAAAACAAACCTTAGAGGTGCCAATGTAAACGTAATATCTTTAGTACTATATGGAGGTTTTGAAAGCTTCCTTTTTTTGATTTATAATTTAGAGTTGATAAAACGCTTCAAACTTTCAGTATCAAGTCCCAGTGTTTCGAAGAGTGTATCAACAGCCCCCTGTTCAATAAAGACATCAGGAATTCCTTTGACAATCACATCATTTTTGTAGCGATGTACCGCTGCAAACTCTAAAATTGTACTTCCAAATCCGCCGCTGATCACACCATCTTCAATAGTGACGAGCGTAGAATAGGTTTTGAAAATAGTATGCAACAAACGCTCATCCAAAGGTTTTACAAAGCGCATGTCGTAATGTGAACAATTCAGCCCATCGATGGCCTTTGAAACCGTATTAGAAATCGCTCCTATACTTAAAATAGCAAGATTTTCGCCCTGTTCCAATTGGACTCCTGTTCCAATTTCAATAGATTCAAATGCGGATTTCCAGTCTGGTGTTACGCCTCTGCCTCTAGGATATCGAATCGTAATCGGATGTTTTAACCCTTTTTGAGCTGTATACATGATGTTCCGTAATTCGTTCTCATTCCTAGGTGCAACAATGATGAGATTTGGAATACACCTAAGATAAGCCAAGTCAAACACTCCGTGATGAGTAGAGCCATCTTCTCCTACCAATCCAGCACGATCAACACAAAAAATAACAGGTAAATTTTGTAGGGCAACATCATGAATAATTTGATCATATGCCCGTTGTAAAAAGGTTGAATATATATTGCAAAAAGGGATCAAGCCTTGTGTTGCCATTCCTGCTGCCATGGTGACGGCGTGCTGCTCGGCAATCCCTACATCAAAAGCCCGTTCAGGAATTTCATCCATCATATATTTTAGGGAGCTTCCTGTCGGCATTGCAGGTGTGATACCCACAATAGCGGTATTAGCCCTAGCCAATTCTACAAGCGTTAATCCAAACACATCTTGGTATTTGGGAGGAAGGTTTTTGTTACTTTTTGCAATTATATCACCAGTAGTTGCATCAAACTTTCCTGGTGCATGGTATTTAACCTGATCTTTTTCAGCCTGCTTTAGGCCTTTTCCTTTGGTCGTTATGATATGCAAGAATTTTGGACCATCAATAGTTTTGAGACGTTCTAGTTCTGAAAGAAGTGCCGACATATCGTGCCCATCAATAGGACCAGAATATTCAAAATTGAGAGCTTCAAAAACGTTGTCTTGTTTTTGAGTGCCTTTTTTTACATTAGTTAAATACTGTTTCAAAGCACCCACACTTGGATCAATTCCAATCGCATTATCATTTAAAACAACCAATAAATTGGCCGTCGTTACTCCGGCATGATTCAAGCCTTCAAAAGCCATTCCACTCGCAATGGACGCATCGCCAATTACCGCAATATGCTGTCTATTTTCGCCTTTTAATTGGGATGCAATTGCCATTCCCAAGGCAGCCGAAATAGAGGTTGATGAATGTCCAGTGCCAAACGCATCGTATATACTTTCGTCACGTTTTGGGAACCCGCTAATACCCTTATATTGTCGGTTGGTATGAAATTGGTTTTTACGCCCCGTCAAAATTTTATGGACATAGGCCTGATGGCCAACATCCCAAACCAATAAATCGTCGGGGGTGTTAAATACATAGTGCAACGCAATGGTCAATTCTACCACTCCGAGACTCGCCCCCAAATGTCCTTCTTTAGTCGCAACGATTTCAATAATATACTGCCTTAACTCTTTGGCGAGTTGTGGTAAATCACTGGCCGAAAGCTGACGTAAATCTGTTGTAGAATTTATATGTTCTAGTAAATTTTTTAACACATAGCAAAAGTACAAGATTGAAATCGTATTTTTGACTTATGGATGCTATTTTTGACGATGAATATTTTATGAAAAAGGCGCTTCAAGAAGCAGAAGCAGCTTTTGATAAAGGAGAAATTCCAGTTGGCGCGGTGATTGTGGTGGATAACAGAATCATTGCTCGCGCGCATAATCTCACAGAACTGTTAAATGATGTGACCGCTCATGCCGAAATGCAAGCCATTACAGCAGCAGCTAATTTTTTAGGTGGAAAATATCTAACGAAATGCACCTTATACGTCACTCTAGAACCCTGTCAGATGTGTGCAGGTGCTTTGTATTGGAGTCAGATTTCAACAATAGTTTATGGCGCTAAAGACGAGCACCGAGGCTGTGGGGTGATGGGAACAACACTACATCCCAAAACGGTTTTAAGAGGCGGAGTTTTAGCTGCCGAAGCCTCAGAATTAATGAAACGATTTTTTGTAGAAAAACGAAATTTGAATTAACCTTTAGGACTCTTTAGAATCATTAAACTCTCGCATTTTTTCCAGATTCTCTTCAGTGAGCATATAATCAGCCACTTTTTTATCTTTCCAACGGTAATAGGAAAATAGCGGGAATACGATCACACATAAACCAATCACTCCAAATCCGACAAGTTTTTTTGAGTAGGGTAATTCCACAATAAGGCCAGTGAACATACTGATCATTGTAGCAATAAATAAAACCCAAATCAAATATTTCATTATATCAGAATAGTATTATTTTAGATCTACTTTTAGATGGAGTTCATTTAACTGTGTGTCATCGATTGGAGATGGCGCATCGATCATTACATCGCGTCCAGAATTATTTTTTGGAAAAGCAATGAAGTCCCTAATGGTTTCTTGACCTCCTAAGATTGCCACCAAACGGTCCAAGCCAAAGGCCAAACCACCATGAGGTGGTGCGCCATATTCAAAGGCATTCATTAAAAATCCAAATTGCTCTTTAGCTTCTTCGGGTGTAAAACCAAGATGATCAAACATCAACGCTTGTGTTGCTTTATCGTGGATTCGAATAGATCCACCTCCAATTTCATTTCCATTTAAAACTAGGTCATAAGCATTGGCTTTGACAGCTCCTGGATCGGTATCTAAAAGTGAAATTTGATCTGGTTTTGGTGCGGTGAACGGGTGGTGCATTGCATGGTAACGTTTGCTGTCTTCATCCCATTCCAATAATGGAAAATCAGTCACCCATAACGGTGCAAATTCTTTAGGATTTCGAAGCCCTAAACGTTCAGCCAGTTCCATACGGAGGGCGCTTAATTGTGCTCTTACTTTATCAGTAGGCCCAGATAGCACACAGACCAAATCGCCAGACTGGGCTCCTGTAACTTCTGCCCATTTTCCAAGATCGTCTTGATCATAAAATTTGTCAACGGAAGATTTATAAGTACCATCATCATTGCATCGTGAATAGATCATCCCTAAGGCTCCAATCTGTGGTCGTTTTAACCAGTTGATAATGCCATCAATTTCTTTACGGGTAAAACTATTTCCACCAGGAACAGCAATTCCAACCACTAATTCAGCGGAGTTAAAAACGCCAAAATCTTTATGTTGAGTGACGGCATTTAATTCGCCAAATTTCATCCCAAAACGAATGTCAGGCTTGTCGTTTCCATAGGTCTCCATCGCCTCGTCATAAGTCATTCTAGGAAATGAGGTAATGTCTTTTCCGTGAATAGATGTAATCAAATGACGGGTTAAACCTTCAAAAATATTCAAAACATCTTCTTGGTCAACAAAAGCCATTTCACAATCTATTTGAGTAAACTCCGGTTGTCTGTCGGCTCTTAAATCTTCATCTCTAAAACATTTTACAATCTGAAAGTATTTATCCATACCTCCAACCATTAACAGTTGTTTGAAGGTTTGTGGCGATTGTGGAAGGGCATAAAATTGACCTTCATTCATTCGGCTTGGTACTACAAAATCTCGAGCACCTTCTGGCGTTGACTTGATTAAGTAAGGAGTTTCAACTTCTATAAATTCTTGAGAAGACAAATACGAACGCACTTCTTGCGTTACTTTATGTCTAAATATTAAATTATCTTTAACAGGATTTCTTCTGATATCTAAATAACGATACTTCATTCGAAGTTCCTCGCCGCCATCCGTTTGGTCTTCAATGGTAAATGGAGGGACTTTTGCTTCGTTTAAAACGGTTAGTTTTGACACTAAAATTTCTATGCCTCCAGTTTCTAAGTTAGGGTTTTTAGACGCCCGTTCAATAACGGATCCAGTGACTTGAATGACAAATTCACGCCCTAGACTTTTGGCCATGGTCATCATCGCTTCTGGTGTACGTTCGGCATCAAATATAAGTTGTGTTATCCCGTAGCGATCTCTTAAATCTACCCAGATCACAAATCCTTTATCGCGTGATTTTTGTACCCACCCTGAAAGTGTGACTTCTTCGTTAATATTTGAGGATCTTAACTGACCACAATGATGACTTCTGTACATAAGACTAAATTAGTTGCGCAAATTTAACATTTAAAAATTAAAATCAATGGGCTTAGGAAACGACTTTAACCTTTTTTGTTTTCAATTTATTAATTAAATAAAATAAGATAGGAACAACCACCAAGGTTAAAAAGGTTGCAAAGGTTAATCCAAAGATGATTGCCCAACCCATTGGTCCCCAAAAAGCAACGTTTTCTCCACCAATATAAAAGTTCGGATTCAGCTGAGTAATCAAAGTTCTAAAGTTAATATTGACCCCTAATGCTAGCGGAAGCAATCCTAAAATGGTGGTTATTGCCGTTAATAATACAGGTCTTAAACGTGTTCTTCCGGCTTCCACTACACAGTCTACTAGAAGACTAGGTGTGAGTTTATCTGTCGCATCTAACCCCAACTCTCTACGTTTCCGAATGATGGTAAGATTGATATAATCGATCAATACAATGGCATTATTAACCACAATTCCTGCCAGAGAAATAATTCCAATCATGGTCATAAGTATTACAAAGTCCATTCTAAAAATAAGAAGCCCAAATAAGACACCGATCAAGCTAAGAAATACAGATATTGAAATGATTATAGGGGTCGTGGCCGAATTAAATTGTGCCACTAAAATTAAGAAAATTAATAGTACTGCTATTAAAAGCGCTTTACTAAGAAAGGCCATTTCTTTGGCTTGTTTTTCTTGTTCACCTGTAAAACTGATGGCTATATTTTTTGGACTTTCAAACTTTTCTGCAATTGTTCTAATTTTATCATTCACTTCTGTGGCATTGTAATCATTCAATACGTTTGAGTAGATTGTTACAACTCTATCCAAATTAATGCGTTTGATGGCGCTAAAAGAAGATTGATTTTTTGTTGTAGTGACTGCCGAGATAGGTACTTGTTTTATTTGTCCATCACTTTGATTTCTAAACGTAATTTTTTGATCGATCAAAGCTGATTTGTTATAACGCATCTCATCTTTTAGGCGGAGGTTTATAGGATAATCATCATCAGCATCTTTATAAGTAGAAATTTCTTTACCGTATAATGCGGTTCGTAAATTCATCCCAATTTGACCTGTTGAAACACCTAATCTTCTGGCTTTTTGACGATCGACAGCAATCAATAATTCTGGTTTTCCTTGATCGATATCTAATTTTAATTCTTCAATCCCCGCTATATTAGAAGTATTGATAAAGGATTTCAACTGATTTGCGGTTTCTAAAATCAATTCATAATCATCCCCTTTTACTTCAATATTTATGGGCGCTCCTGTAGGCGGACCATCAGCGGGTTTGTCAACCACAATACTCACACCCGGGTAGCCTTGAATTACGTTTCGAATATCTTTGAGAACAGCCTCGGTATTCACGCCTTGACGGTCTTGATACTTTACAAAATCAACCGTTACCCGTGCTTTGTTGGGAGATTTTCCACCTTCTTGACCTCTAGAGGGATCGGCAGTACCTTCACCCACTTGTCCAATAACAGATGTGACAAGAAAATTTTCGCCACTAACCTCATATTTATTCAAGTAGTTTTCTATGTCTTTTTCTATTTCTTTCGAAATAAGATTTGTTTCTTCGATGTCGGTTCCAATAGGATATTCAATAAACACAAAGACTTGTTTAGCATCCGTATTTGGAAAGAACAATATTTTAGGCGGAAATGTGTACATTAAAAACCCTGCAAGAATTAACAATCCAAACGTACCAACAATAATACTTCCTGGTTTTTTTCCTTTAAGTGCATAGCTTAAAAAGCGTTCATATAGGCTTTCTAACTTCGCAATAAAAGGGACTTTAGATTCTTTTTTGGGTACGATTTTCATATACACAGAAATCAACATAGGATTAATGATGAGCGCAACAAAAAGTGAAGAACTCAAGACAATAATTAAAGTGATTGGAAGCCATTTCATAAACTCTCCCATAATACCTTCCCATAAGATTAAAGGTAAAAACGCTGCTAAAGTGGTTGCTGTAGAGGCGATAATGGGCATCGCAACTTCGCCAACACCTAGTTTTGCAGCTTGAATTCTTGGGTAGCCTTCATCCATCAATCGATAGACATTTTCGACTACTACAATCCCGTTATCAACCAACATACCTAGTGCGATAACCAAAGAAAACAACACCATTGTGTTAAGGGTTACCCCCATAAAACTCAAAATAGAAAACGATAAAAACATTGACAATGGAATTGCAATACCAACAAACAGAGCATTTCGGAATCCTAAAAAGAAGTAGAGTACTGCTACTACTAAAATGACTCCTAGTATGATACTGTTTTCGAGATCAGATACCATGGTACGGGTATCGTTAGACTGATCGTTTGTTTTGGAGATTATTAAATTTTGCGGAAATACATTTGCCGCTGCAACTTTTAGAATCGTATCAATTTTGGTGGAGGCTTCTAAAAGGTTTTGTCCCCCTCTTTTTTTAACATCCAGCATGACAACAGGCTGCAAGTATTCGCGAGCAAAACTTTCTTTTTCTTGTTCTTTGAAATTGACATCGGCGATGTCTCTCAAGTAAACAATATGTCCCTTTTCTTGTTTGACGATAATGTCTCGGACCTCTAAAGGGTCTTCAAATTCCCCTAAGATACGGACTGTTCTTCTGATACCATTTTCGAGAATGTCACCTCCAGAAACACTCATGTTTTCAAAAGCGACGGCATTTTCAATATCTGTGAAGCTTATTTTTGAAGCTTCCATTTTATATAAATCAACCGCAATTTCTAGCTCTTTTTCTTGAACTCCACGAATATCAACACCTGAAATTTCACTAAGCTCTTCAATTTCATCTTCCAAATATTCGGCATATTCTTTAAGTTGATCCATCGAAAATTCGCCTGACAAATTAATATTCATGATGGGAATGCGTTCGCTAAAATTCATTTCAGAAACACTTGGTTCCGAAGGTAAATCTTTTGGAAAATCAGGGTCAGCCATGGCAACATCGACTTTGTCTTTAACCTTTTGAAGTGCTTCAGCTGGTGTAAAATCAAAGCTAAATTCTACGACAATACTAGAATAGCCTTGAATAGAATTGGACGTGATTTTGTCGACCCCTGTAATGGAATTAATTTCTTTTTCTAATCGTTTGGTAATCAGTTTTTCTACATCTAAAGCGGAGTTTCCTGGGTAAGGTGTAGCCACATAAATTTGTGGGATGATAATTTCTGGAAAATTTTCGCGAGCCATTCCTGTGTAGGAAAGCAGTCCACTTAGAACAATAATAAACGTTACAACAGAAACGGTCATGCGATTTGAAATCGCCCAAGATGAGAGTTTGAATTCTTTGATTTTTTGTGTGCCCATAATTAGTAATGTACAAGTTTTACGTCCTCATTATTATTTATAAGTCGTGCGCCTTTGTCTACCAAAATGGAGGTGGGCAAAAGCCCTTCAGATATAAAAGAAAGGTTGTTGTAGTTCATCGCTTCTGTCAGATACGTTTTAATAACCTTATGGTTACTTCCGTTTGGTTCAATGGTATACACAAACGTTTGATCGTTGCTGTCTTTTTGCACCAATCGTGATGGGATTACAATACCAGTAGCTTTGAAATCATTAATTTTAATATCTGCTAATAGATTAGCTTTCAGTTCATTATTAGGGTTTTCTAAATCGATACGTGTTTTGAAACTTCTATTATTAGGATTGATAAAATTTCCAACTTGAGAGATAGAGGACTCAATTGAAACTCCTATAGAACTGAAATTTAGGAGTACTTCAGTCCCTTTTTTGATTGCTTTTAAATACGTTTCGGTAACTTCACTCTCTACGTATACTTTGTTTAGATTTACAAGTCTTAAAAAAGGCATTTGTGGCGAAGTCTGCTCTCCTGCTTTTGCAAAAATTTGATCAATAATTCCTGAAAATGGGGCGATTATTTTCATTTTACGAGCTTGTGCTTTTAAGCTTTTCATATTGTTTTCAAGACTTTCTTTTTGTGCTTTTGCTTGGAGGTATTGAATTTCACTTCCAATATTTTGTTCCCAAAGTCTGGTTTGACGTTCGTAGGTGGTAGTAGCTAAAGCGAGTTGGGTCTCTAGCTGTAAAACAGAGTTGTCTATAACATCGCTATCCAAGGTTGCTAGGATCTGCCCTTTTGAAACATTCTGACCTTCTTTAACCAAAATAGCTGTTACTGTACCACCCATTTCTGCATGAAGCTCAATAGTTTGATCGGCTTTAACTATGCCTTGTACTTCTAAATAGTGATTAAAATCGTTGATTTCTGCTTTGATAGATGTTACGGTCACTAATTTTTTTAGAGTATCTAATTTTGAAATAGCCATTTCAACTTTTTTCAATTCTGTACCAATAGTTTCCATTTTATCTATGAGGCTCGCCTTTTTTGTTTTTAGGTCTGTCAAGGACTGAGATTCTTTAACCCCAGTATTGCAGGAAATCACAAAGGTTAAAGTGAAGAGTAAAAAAATAGTTTTCATCTGTTTGATAATAGGATCGTGTTTCATTGTTTAGTTTGTATAGGGTGGATTAATTAGGGCTTCTAAATCAATACGTTTAACTAAGATGTTTAGCATTGACTGTAAGTAATCTTGTTGAGCAACATATAATTGTTGTTGGGCTTGAGACAAATCAAAACTAGTAGTCAACCCTTCAAAAAATTTAATTTCATTTTTTTGAGCAATATTTTCCGACAGTTCGAGCGCTTCTTTTTTGATTTCAAGATTTTCAACAGCAAACTCATATTCGCTTCTTGCACTTGAAATTTCTAACTTGATTTTTTCTGAAGTATCTTTTAAAAGTGATTTAGATTTTTCGAAATTTAGGTATGCTTTTTTTGTCGATGCACTGCGCCCAAAGGAGCTGAAAATCGGGATTTTCATTGTGACACCAAATAGGGAGGCTCCAAACCAATTTTGTGAATTATCTAAAAAAGTAAACTGTTCGCTATTTGCAGAATAACTACCGTTCAAAAACGCATCAAGTGTGGGCAATGCTTTGCTCTTTTCTAATTTTAGTAAAAGTTCTTTGCCTTTTACATCATTAAATGCAATTTTATAATCTACTACATTTTCTACTTCACGAATAGACTTCAAAGGAGTTAGTGTGGTATAAATCGCTATCAATTTATCCATACTGTCCGTTAATTCTACAGGAACATTTAGCTCTAGACCAAGGGTGTTATTAAACATTTGATACGCAATAGTTTTCAATCTTTTGGTATAACTTTGACTGCTTTTCAATCCAGACAAGGTTAGTTGTAATTGTTGAACACTTTCCTGTTCAACCAATCCGTTTTTGTACACCTGTGTGAGGTCTTGCACATTCTTTTCTAACAATTTGATATTTGAATTTACAATCTTTAAATTTTCTTCGGATAGTAATACATTTCCATAGGCATAAGCGACCATCTTACGAAGCTCGATTTCTGTTTTTTCTTTGGCATTTTCTGAAATTTCGAGATATACTTTTGCAGCCTGAAGCCCTACCAAGTAGGAACCGTCAAATATTTTTTGCGAAACGGTAATGGTTCCATTCATTGTTTGTTTGGTTCCAAATGCGATTTCGGCAAACTGACCTGGGTTTCCACCAAAAAACTCTGCAGGTATCAATGAGATTTGTTGTTTTAGCCAGTTGTTGTAGGAAACAGCGGCTTTAATTTGTGGCAGTCCCGTAGATGTTGTTTCCCATTTTTGGAGTTTTGCAATTTCTACATCACGAGCGGCATTTTTGCTTATAGAATTGTTTTGGAGTGCAAAATCAACGGCTTCTTTTAATGAAAGCTGTGTGATTTCTTGTTGAGAAAAAACCGAAGTAGTTATAAATAAAAAGATAATAAATTTAGGAAGCATTTGGAGTTAGGTTTGATTTTATAAAATTGTTAAGTAGATTTAGTCCTTCATTAGTAACAATAGCACGTAAATGGTATTCGAGATAACTTTCAAAAAGGTAATTCTTGTCGAAATCAGATTCTGGAAAAATACTAATATCGCGAATTGCAGTCATCCCATTAAAATATAACCTTGATATAAAATTAATGTCAATATCAGGTCTAAAAAGTCCAATATTCATTCCCATTTTAAGACTGTTCTCAACTGAGGAATGCATTTTTTCAAATTGTTTTATTTTTAGACGCTCAAAAATTTCGGGATAATATTTTTTGAGTTGATGTTGCGGAGATACTCTTTCATTTTTGAAGTAATTCATCACAAACATTTTGATGTCATATAATTCTTCAATAGGGTTGACAGAGGCTGCATTTATCGTATCAATACCTTCCGAAATATGATCGAGGATAGAAAAGGTAACAACCTCTACAAGTGCTGTTTTGTTTGAAAAGTGTGTGTAAATAGTTTTTTTCGAAATTCCCATAGCATTCGCGATGTCATCCATTGTAACACTCTTGAACCCTAAGGATAAAAATAACTCTTCAGATTTTGATATGATTTTTTTTCTCATAATACGCTGCAAATTTACAACAGGAAACTTAAAAAACAATTTAAGTTTCCAAAGTTTTACAAAGATTTAACATTTATTATTTTTGCTTTGTGACATAGTTTTAGGAATTCACTTATTTTTGTACCATGAAAGTCATTGAAACATATCAAAAACAATTTCTAGCGTATTTAGAAGATTACAATACAATACGAGAGCCCAAGAACCTTTACGATCCCATTCAGTATATTTTAAATTTAGGAGGAAAGCGCTTACGTCCAGTATTGACTCTTATGACTGCAGATTGTTTTGATGGCGATGTCAGTAGTGCGTTAGACGCCGCTTTAGCAGTAGAGGTTTTTCATAATTTTTCTCTTATTCATGACGATATTATGGATGATGCGCCCTTGCGTCGAGGCCATCAAACTGTACATGAAAAATGGGATTTAAATACAGGGATTTTATCTGGTGATGCGATGCTGATCATGGCGTATCAACTGTTTGAGAAGTACCCCCCAAACATGTTTCAAAACCTCGCTATATTATTTAGTAAGACTGCTTTAGAAGTCTGTGAAGGTCAACAATATGATATTGATTTTGAAACACGAGAAGAGGTTTCTATTTCGGAGTATCTTAAAATGATTGAGTACAAAACAGCTGTATTGGTTGCTGCGGCCATGAAAATGGGTGCTATAATTGCTGGTGCGTCTGAAGAGAATCAAAATCGGTGTTATGAATTTGGAAAAAATTTAGGGATTGCTTTTCAGTTACAAGATGATTATTTAGATGCCTTTGGGAACCCTGAAACATTTGGAAAACAAGTTGGAGGAGATATCATTGAAAATAAAAAAACCTATTTATATCTAAAGGCTTTAGAGTTTTCATCTGAAGCGGATCAACAACAATTGAAACACTTATTTAGCTCAGAAAATAATGATTTAGAGGGGAAGGTCGAAATTGTAAAGCAAATTTTTACGACTTCAGGGTCTGCAGAAGCGACCAAAAAGGCGATTACGTCCTATACCAAAAAAGCCTTTGAGGTGTTGCAAACTCTTACGATTACGGATAAAAACAAACAAATTCTTCAAGATTTTGGAACGCAGCTCATGACACGAGACGTCTAAATAGGATGCTTTTATTCAATAAAGTTCAATTCCAATAAAATAACTTCACATTTATATCATTTTCACATTTCAGATTCCTTAAAAATCGTATTTTTGTTTATATTTTTCTAAAGATAAAATAGAATTATTAATTCATGGATAAGTATTCTTTTTTAAATGCCGCTCACACCGCCTATTTTGCGGATTTATACGAACAATATCAGCAAGACCCAGATAGTGTAGAGCCGAGCTGGAAAGCGTTCTTTCAAGGCTATGACTTTGGAAGTGAAAGCTTTGAAGTTTCGGACGATATTGTCGAAGGCGTTAAAACTCAAATTCCGGAACATGTTCAAAAAGAATTTCAAGTCATAAGATTAATCGACGACTATCGAACTCGAGGCCATTTGTTTACCAAAACAAACCCTGTCCGAGATCGAAGAAAATATGCACCTTCACTAGATATAGAAAATTTTGGGTTGTCATCAGCAGATTTAGATACCGTTTTTAATGCGGGTGATATAATTGGAATTGGACCTCAAAGTTTACGTATTATCCGACAACACCTTAAAGCTATTTATTGCGATGCAATAGGAGTTGAATATATGTACATCCGTAGACCTAACGAACGTCAATGGATTCAAGATAAACTAAACAGCAATGATAATCAGGGCAATTTTTCTGCTGATGAAAAAAGACATATCCTCAAAAAACTAAATGAAGCGGTTTCGTTTGAAACCTTTTTACACACAAAATATGTCGGTCAAAAACGATTTTCATTAGAAGGCAATGAATCTTTAATCCCTGCTGTGGATGCACTTATCGAAAAAGCGGCTGCCTATGGTGTCAAAGAATTTGTCATGGGAATGGCCCACCGTGGACGATTAAGTACCCTGACCAATATTTTTGGAAAATCGGCCAGTGATATTTTTAGTGAATTTGACGGCAAAGATTACGAAGAAGAAGTTTTTGATGGAGATGTAAAATACCATCTTGGATGGACCAGTGATCGTTTGACAGATAATGGCAATCGCATTAATTTGAGCATTGCACCCAATCCTTCGCACCTCGAAACTGTTGGCGCCGTTGTGGAAGGGATTACAAGAGCAAAACAAGACAAATTAAAGTCTGAAGATGGTAGCAAAGTATTGCCAATTGTGGTACACGGTGACGCCGCTATCGCAGGTCAGGGCCTTGTCTATGAAGTGGTTCAAATGGCACAGCTAGACGGCTATAAAACCAACGGAACCATTCATATTGTGGTGAACAATCAAATTGGATTTACCACAAACTACCTCGATGCACGATCCTCTACCTACTGTACAGATGTTGCAAAAGTGACACTATCTCCGGTACTCCATGTCAATGCCGATGATGCCGAAGCTGTCGTACACTCCATTTTATTCGCCTTAGATTTTAGAATGCAGTTCAAGCGTGATGTATTTATTGATTTATTAGGTTACCGAAAATATGGTCATAACGAAGGCGACGAACCCCGTTTTACACAACCAAAACTGTACAAAGCCATTGCGAGCCATAACAATCCCCGCAATATTTATGCACAAAAATTAATGGATGAAGGGATTATTGATGCCAACTATGTTTCAAAGCTTGAAAAAGACTATAAAGCTTCTTTAGAAACGGAATTAGTAACTTCCAGAAAAGAAGATAAAACCGTTATTACTCCATTTATGCAAGAGGCATGGAAAAACTTTCCAAGAGCCAAAGTAAATCAGATGCGAGACTCAATTGACACCACTTATCCACGAGAAAAACTAGTTGCAATAGCCAAAGTCATATCCTCACTTCCCGAAGATAAAAAATTCATACGCAAAATTTCGCGTTTGATCGAAGCTCGAAAACAAATGTTTGAAGGTGATAAACTAGACTGGTCTATGGCCGAACATTTGGCGTATGGATCTCTATTAGAAGAAGGGTTTAATGTACGAATTTCAGGACAAGATGTCGAGCGTGGAACATTCTCTCACCGTCATGCTGTAGTAAAAGTTGAAGACAGTGAAGAAGAAGTGATTCTTCTCAAAAATATAAGTCCAAATCAAGGACAATTTAATATTTATAACTCCTTATTATCTGAGTATGGAGTTGTTGGATTTGATTATGGTTATGCCATGGCGAGTCCAAATACGCTGACCATTTGGGAAGCACAATTTGGAGATTTCAGTAATGGCGCTCAAATTATGATTGACCAATACATTTCATGTGGAGAAGATAAATGGAAAACACCCAATGGGATTGTTATGCTATTACCGCATGGGTATGAAGGCCAAGGGGCGGAACACTCCTCAGGGCGTATGGAACGTTACTTGCAACTCTGCGCAAAAGACAATATGTTTATTGCAGATTGTACCACGCCAGCCAATATGTACCATTTATTGAGACGTCAATTAAAAGCAGATTTCAGAAAGCCATTAATTGTATTCACGCCAAAAAGTTTATTACGCCATCCAAAAGTCGTTTCTTCAGTAGAAGAATTTGCAAATGGAAGCTTTCAAATGCTGATTGACGATGCATCAGCCAAGGCCGAAAACATCAAAATACTGGTATTTGTAACTGGTAAATTCTATTATGATTTACTAGAAGCACAAGAAAATTTAGGCAGAACCGACGTAGCTTTGGTACGAATCGAGCAATTGTTTCCACTTCCAGAAGATGAGATAGAGGCATTGATTTCAAAATATAAAAATGCAGATGACATTGTTTGGGCACAAGAAGAACCAAGAAATATGGGAGCTTATGCACACATGCTAATGCATATAGACGATGCTAAGAACTGGCGTGTGGCTTCAAGACGAAGCTATAGTGCACCGGCTGCAGGAAGTGCAACGCGTTCCAAAAGACGACACAAAGAAGTTATAGATTTTGTTTTTGATAAGACAAAAGACAATCAAAGAAAAAAACTAAAATAAACACACAATGATTTTAGAAATGAAAGTGCCTTCACCAGGCGAATCCATCACAGAAGTTGAAATTGCAGAATGGTTAGTTCAAGAAGGAGACTATGTAGAAAAAGACCAAGCTATTGCTGAGGTAGATAGCGATAAAGC
>Ga0233438_10001477_pt1 | contig 25603 bp, 39 predicted proteins | sample SI_123_September_FD_182720 | JGI IMG/M metagenome (GOLD analysis project Ga0233438, IMG submission 182720) | Seawater microbial communities from Saanich Inlet, British Columbia, Canada - SI_123_September2016_10_MG | ecosystem: Environmental > Aquatic > Marine > Inlet | place: Canada: British...
GTGTAGGGTCAAGAGGACCAACAGTTAGAGCAGTACAAGAAGAATTAGAAATTGGTGCAGATGGAATCTTTGGCAGAGGTACTGAAGCACATATTAAAGTATGGCAAGAGGAAAACGGACTTACCGCAGATGGAATTATGGGTCCAAAGAGTCTTGCACTAATGTTCGGAGACTAAAATTATGAAACTGTCAGGAATGCTTTTAATTGTTATGATGACTATGGGCGGAATTGGATATTGGTATTATACTGATACCCAAAGAACTATTGCTGTACTAACCGAAAACAATGCAAAATTACAAATGGCAGTTGCTACTAACGAAGAAACAATAAAAACGATGGAAGCAGATTTCAAAGCAGCTAACGAAGAATTAAAAAAAATTAATACAGAGTTTGCTTCCATCCGTAGACAAAACCAACAACTTGCAAGTAAACTCGCAGACATTGACATGACTGCCGCTGCCATAGCTAACCCTGAAGCAATTGAACGTGCGGTAAATAGAGGTAGTGTAAATGCAGGCAGATGCTTTGAATTATTAAGTGGTGCTGAACTAACGGAGAACGAGGAAAATGCAGAAAATGCAAGGTCTTTTAACAAAGAGTGCCCTTGGCTTTATGATACTTATAGGGCTAGCGGCTTGCTCAACGACCCCACAAACAATACAAGTAACTAGTAAGCCAATTGAAAAACCAGAATTAGTGCTTCCGCCAGTTGACGAAGTCAATATGCGCCGCATTGAATGGATTGTTATTAACGAAAACAATATAGATGAAGTTAAAGAACGTCTAAAAACAGAAGGCAAAGCATTTGCTTTTTATTCGTTAACAGGACAAGAGTACGGTGACTTAGGTTTAAACTTCTCAGACATACGTGCTTTAGTTCAGCAGCAACAACAAATAATTCTTGCATACGAAAGCTATTATAAAGCAGCAAATGAAGCTCTTGACGAAGCAGAAGTGCAACGACAACAAGAAGAAAAAGAAGATGCTGCCCGCGAAGCTGAAATAAGCAAAGGTATCGACCTCAATCCTTTCGATTAAATCCGATAAATACATTAGGAGCGTAGCTAATGGATTTAATCTCTCAGCTGTTAGACGATACACTATGGATCTATACCAGTATAGCCGGTGCATTGTTAGGAGCAGCATTTTTAGCATATTTTAAAGGCACTAGAGCAGGACTTTGGTGTTATGCAAACTTTGATTTGTTTTTAGATTACCTTGTTGAGCGGTGGGGCTTGACATGGTTTGAACAGCCGACAGATGCTTGGCGTAAAAAATATCCATTTGTTACCAAAAAAATAGACGAGCTAGAAGCTCGTATAATCGAGTTGGAGAATAAAGATGGAGGGTGAAATAATGAACGCAGGTGGTATAGGGCTTGAACTAGCAGAAATAGCAACACCGTTTATAGCAGCACTATTTGCATTAGTTGTAACACTAATGTTCAAAGATTATGCAACAAAACTTGCAAAAGGTATGGCATTCAAAATGAATCCTGCTTTTAAAGAAGGCGACAAAGTTATACTAGATGGTGAAAGAGCACTTATTGTAAAAATAGGCAACTCTGAAACAGTTTTTGGAATACACAAAGCTAGCGGAGAATTCAAAGGCGACTATATTTGGCGATATGTACCTAATGAAAGAATACCGTCATTAAAGATAGAGAAGATAATCTTTGATGCAACACCAGAAGTAAATGAGAAAAAGATAGAACAAAATGGGCATAAGATTGACACACTTATTAAGGAGGGAAAATAATGCCACGCAAAAAACCAGAAGAGTTAGATTCAGCGCCGGCACCAGCAGCGGCACCAGCAGCGGCACCAGAAGCACCTAGTGTTTCTTACACAAGAGATATGACCGTAGAACGGGGAGCATTACCTGCAGATGCAGATATGAATGGTGACGGACATATTAGTAAAAGAGAAATGGAAATGCACTTAGAGTTCAAACGCAAAGAACTTGAAGATCAAGATGCCATGCGTGATGCACAGCGTAAAATGGCTTGGTTTGCACTAATAGGTATGTTGCTATATCCATTTGCAGTTGTTATTGCAGTATTGCTAGATTTAGATCAAGCGGCAACTGTATTAGGATCGATGGCAGCAACATATTTTGTTTCAGTTGCAGCAATTGTTATGGCGTTCTTTGGCGCACAAGCATATAGTGGAAAATCTAAATAATCACTACTGTTATTAACTAGTGGTTCATACGATAAGTAGTTGTATGGACCACTATTCTACACTAGGCGTTGCTAAAAATGCTTCTGATAAAGAACTGAAGGCAGCATATAAAAAAGCAAGTATGAAACACCATCCTGACCGAGGTGGTGACGAAGCCAAATTCAAACAAATCAACGAAGCATACAGTACACTAAAGGATCCGCACAAGCGAGGTATGTACGATCATCAACAAAATGGCGGCGGGCAAGGATTTAATTTTAATCAACAAAGCCAAGGCGGATTTGAAGAGGCAATGCGACAAGCAAATGCACAATACAGTCACCCGTTTGATCATATGTTTAATAATGGTTTTGCAAATCGAACTCCAAGAAATAAAGATCTTCATCTAAGAGCAGAAATAGGATTAGCAGATATAATAAACGGGAAAACATTAGTTTTTCAATACAGTACACACAGTGGAAGAGTAGAAACAGTCAACGTTGATATACCTAGAGGAGCTAAACACGGCGACACAGTTAGGTATCAAGGTCTAGGGGATGATGGCCATCCCGGATTCCAAAGAGGTGATCTTCATATTAAGTTATATGTGCAAAAGGTAAAGAATTGGGAGAGGGATCAAAATAATTTAATTTATAAAAAAGTAATAAATGTGTTTGACTTAATGCTAGGTTGTGTTATAATAGTTAAGACACTAGACAATAAACAAGTAAAACTTAATATTCCTAAAGGCACAAAAATAGGCCAAGTTTTTAATATTCCAGGTTACGGAATACCGGACTTGCATACAGGTAAAAAAGGTAATTTGTATGTATCTATAGACACAGAGATACCTACAATAACAAATGAAACTATACTAAAAGAGATAGAACTCTTAAAAGATAAAATAAGGTGAATCATGGTAGAACCAAGCAAAGAATTACAACTTGTATTTGATAAAGCAATTAAAGATGCAAAAAATCTAAAACACGAATATGTGACTTTAGAACACTTAGTGTATGCTATTTTTTGTGAAGAAAATTTTTGTCAATACGTCTCTTCATTTGGAGCAAATATTGATTATATCAAATCTAATTTAGAGTTATATCTAAAAAACGATCTAAATGATATAAAAGTTGAAATTAAAAAGTATAAGCCTAAAAAAACATCTACTGTAGAACGTGTATTAAACAGAGCATTTACACAAGTACTATTTGCAGGTAGAGGTGAGATAGAACTTACTGACCTTATCCTAGCTACATTGCACGAGAAAAAAACGATGGCAACCTATTACCTAGAAAAAGGTGGCATCGATAAAGCAGCATTTAGTGCATACATCGACGAAGAATTACAATATAATGATGAAGAAGATCAAGAAATCTCTGCTGACGCTAAGAGGGCATTACGTTCTTTTACTTCTAATTTAAATGACGAAGTAAAGCGAGGCAAGGTTGATCCTATTATTGGACGTAGCGAAGAATTAGAAAGTTTAGCGTTATCACTTGGCAGACGCAACAAAAACAATGTACTAATGGTAGGTGATCCTGGTGTAGGTAAAACTGCTATTGCAGAAGGACTTGCGTACAACATTGTTAATGATAATGTACCGGAGTTTTTAAAGGAATATAAAGTATACAATTTAGATATCAGTAGTATGCTTGCTGGCAGTAAGTATCGCGGTGACTTCGAAGAACGTTTTAAACTAGTTATTACAGCTCTTATAAAACAAGGCAAAACAATCATGTTTGTTGATGAAGCACATATGATGATGGGTGCTGGTGCAGCAGGTTCTAGTAGTGCAAATGATATGGCTAATATGCTAAAGCCTGCACTTACAAAAGGTGACTTAAAAGTTGTTGCATCAACTACTTGGGAAGAATATCGCAAGTATTTTGAAAAGGATCGTGCATTGATGCGTAGATTCCAGCGGGTTGTAATTGATGAACCTTCAAAAGAAAATACAAAAAATATTTTACAAGGTCTTAAGAAATATTATGAAGAGTATCATGGTACAATTATCACCGATGACGCTATTGATGCTGCTGTTAAATTGAGTATTAAATATCAAACTGATAAGAAGTTGCCTGACAAGGCAATTGATTTAATTGATGTTGCATGTTCTCGCTTTAAAGTTAATAACCAAACAGAAAATGCTGTTGTAGGCGAAGATGAAATTCAATTTGAACTTGCAAAGATGATTAAAGTGCCAACAGAACAAGTTGCCGAGAAAGAAAGTGACAATCTTAAAAACTTAGAATCTAATATGAAAAAGGTTGTTTTTGGCCAAGATGAAGCTATTGAAAGTATTGTAGATAAGATCCTGGTCAGTCAAGCAGGGTTAAAAGCAGACGACAAGCCCATTGGAAGCTTTGTATTTATGGGTCCGACAGGCACAGGTAAAACTGAAACAGCTAAAGCACTATCTAATAATTTAGGTGTACAGCTTGTGCGATTTGATATGAGCGAATATATGGAAAAACATTCAGTCGCAAAGCTCATAGGGTCGCCTCCGGGTTACGTAGGACACGAGGAAAATGCAGGCCAATTGATTACTAAATTGCAAGAATTTCCTAATTGTGTGTTACTGCTAGATGAAATTGAAAAAGCACATCCTGATGTATCACAGATTCTTTTACAGATTATGGACAACGGTAAAGTAACTGGAAGCAACGGTAAAGAAGCTGATGCACGTAACTGTACACTGATTCTTACAACTAACCTAGGTGCTAAACAAGCAGAGAAAAATTCTATTGGCTTTGAAACACAGGAAACTAATAACTATGATGATTCGGAGTTGAAAAGATTTTTTGCTCCAGAATTCCGTAACAGACTTGACGGTGTTATAACATTTGCTAAACTAGGCAGAGAAGTAATGATCAAGATTGTTGGTAAATTCTTAGTTGAGTTAAAGAAGATGGTAGAAGATAAAAATATTAAGATAAAAATTACCGATGAAGCAATTGATTACTTGGTAGAAAAAGGTTTTGATCCAAAGAATGGTGCTCGGCCACTACAGCGTATTATTGATAGAGATATCAAACGTCCACTTAGTCGTCAAATATTGTTTGGTGACTTAAAAAATGGCGGGAATATCACTATCGATTGTCAAGAAGATACGCTTATTCTGAATAACGAATCTCAAAAAGTACCTGAAAATGTATAAAAAATGTACCACTAACAAGATATTTTACTCTAAGTATGTATATAAGTTAGTGGTATATAATAAATTAGCGTCAATATTTAGATCTGAACTACAGCGCGGCAAGGAACTATCGTATGCTAGAGAAAAACTAGACGAATATAATAATTATTATTCAAACAATCAACCTATAACTAAGACTATATTTAGAACAACAACAATTGTATCTAACGATGATTTTTTAGATGCAAGAGATATCTATAAATGTTTAAAAATACTAAGTGAAGATTATTTAGTAAGAGTCGGTATTGGTAATGAGTTAATTATTTACTGTAATGATAAATCTGAGCTTATAAGCATAGCAAATAAAATGCGGACAGAACGGATCGAGTTTCACGAACCTAGTAACAAAATAGCGGCTTATTTAAAAAATAACACCGACGTAGTTATTGTAAAGAATAAGCCGCAATTTAATTTAAGAGTTACTTTAGGAAGGAAAAATGGCTCCAAAGATCTAGCAAATTGGTTAAAAAACAACAAAGACAAGAGTAAAGTAGGCAGAAAAACATTAGAAAATTTAGAAACTGAGTCGTATGTTGACGGATTATACTTCTATTTAAGAGATGAAAAATTGCTTCAATTAATAACTTTAATCTGTGTTGACAATATTCGTAGGGTACAAAAACTGGTTTGGTATAGCGAATTAGATAAATATTAGTATGGCAACTAATAGTGAAATAATTTTATCAGCGCAAACACATCCAGGAGATAGTACTTCGGAGGTTGTAATAGGTGACAAGTTTAAAGGTGACGGTTACTACGGTCGCAGTGATGGCTTGCATACAGTACAGTATAACTTATCTGAATTTACAGGTACACTCATTATCGAAGGAACTTTAGAAGTAGATCCTGTTGATAGTGATTGGTTCAGTGTGCATTCTGGTGCAATAGAGCAAGAAACTAATAATACTATTGTAAGTTTTACAGGAAATTATGTTTGGATTAGAGCTAAAATAATTTACACTGACGGTACATTGAATTCAATAACACTAAATCATTAAGGTATAAATATGGAAAATTTTGTAAGAGTAGTAATGGAAAAACAAGAAGGTGCTGCTAAACTAGATGAAAGCATCTTTGCTGAAAGTCAGACATTTGTCACAGAACAAGACTGTACAGTATTTCAAATTCCGTTATCTAGAGAACTCAACGAACACGAATCAAACGCCTATGCTGAGAAACTAGCAAACTATATGTTTGAACAGGGTTATGAAGATTTTGATATTGAGATTTCATCAAATGATTTAGATGAAACTGACGAAATTACATACGAAGACGATGACGAATTTTTTGAAGACTACGGTGTCATGTGGTATAACGATGACGACGATCCGATAGATGAAGCGGAATACCAAGGACGCAAAGTTAAACTAGGCAAGCCTATGGCAGGTGATGTTAAGAAGTTTAAAGTATATGTTAAGAATCCAAAAGGCAATGTAGTTAAAGTTAACTTTGGACACGGCGGATCAAGTGTTAAAGGTAAGTCTATGCGTATTAGAAAAAATAATCCGGCCGCAAGACGATCATTTAGAGCAAGACATAACTGTGATAATCCAGGGCCAAGACATAAGGCACGTTATTGGAGTTGTAGAAAATGGTAGAAAAAAAGTCGCCAGCACAAGAAATAAGAGAGTTAGGCAATCGTTTAGCTATGATAAACGGCATAGGTAACGCAGAAGTAGATGACCAGCAGCAGGAAACTAACGTTGATACTATTGCAATAGCATCTAATCCATACGGTTCTACGTATGCAGATATCCTAGCAGCTAAGGAAGACTAATATGCGTATTGATGAATTTGCAAAAAATCTTCCGTTTGATGCAGTAGACGATGTTGCTATCTTTATGCGTAACGATCCCATGTTCTATCGTAAGTCGTTTTTTCCAGCTATTATGAATATGAAAGATCGTTATGATGCGGGTAAATCATGCGATGCTAACGATTGTTTAGGCGATTGTTGTGACAAAGGAATGAAAACCTATTGCAAAAAATATAATCTAGGTTCTTTAGAAAATGTTTTTAAAACGCAAGATAAAAATCTGTTAATACAAAAAATCTTTGGTGAAGAAATGAAGATGATCAAAGATGGAGCATACTAATGCTACTAAGGGAACTGTATGAAGCACCAACAAAGAAAGCAGTTCTTGCATTTGGACGTCTTAACCCTCCAACAATTGGACATGCTAAACTAGTTGATGCTGTAACTTCACAAGAAGGTGATCATTATCTTTTCTTGTCACAAACACAAAAACCTAAAACAGATCCATTAGACTTTGCAACTAAAATGAAGTTAGCGAAGCAGTTTTTTCCTGGCATTAACATTGGACACCAAGCAGTACGTACACCTATACAAGCATTAGAGAAACTACAGAGTCTAGGCTATACTGACATTGTGTTTATTGCAGGCAGTGATAGAGTAGATGCTTTCCAAAAGTTATTTGATACATATAACGGACAACCAGACAAATCAGGTAATGTTCCTTTTAAATTTAATTCAATTAAAGTTGTAAGCGCAGGCGAGCGTGATCCAGATGCCGACGGTGCTGAAGGAATGAGTGCAAGTAAAATGAGAGCAGCAGCAGCCGCGGGTGATTTAGACTCATTTGCACAAGGTGCTCCAGATAAAAAACTTGCTAAACCTATGTATGATGCTGTACGCAAAGGTATGGGTGTAACTGAACCTGCAACAACAGAGCGTGAACTTAGCAAAGGTGAAGAAAAAGAAAAAGAACGTATTGTAAAAGGTATGAAAAAAGGAAAGGCTGGATTTAAAAAGCGTTACGGTAAAGATGCTGACGCAGTAATGTATGCAACTGCAACTAAGATGGCTAAGAATGAAAGCGATTTGGTGTTAGATAAAAGTGCGTTAGTCAACCACTTACAAAAAGAAATAGAACGCTTTGCCCGTGAGGAAGACGATATTGAAAAATTAAGTTTTATTCTAAAACAACTTAGCGGCAAAAAAATAAAAGCAAGAAACCAAAAATATTTTACTATTAGCGACGAAGACATCCAAGAAGTTTTACGCAGAGTAGCTAATGGACATTGAAAGACTTAAACAACTTGCTGGTGTAAATGAATACAAGGGTTATACTGAGTATACCCTAGAAAACATGAGCCAGACTGCAACTGATCTAAAACAAGTAGAAAAAGATAAAAACATAAAGCCGGGCGACAAAGAATGGTTTGAATTGTGGTTTTCAAAACCTTATATGACAGGACATACTTTCCGAGGACGTAAGAAAAAATGAAAAGAAATAGAATTGCAGAGTGGTGGAAACGAGTTACTAGAGAAGAATACGAAATAATTATTTGGGTAGCAGATACAATCACTACTCATCAAGACGGTATACGAACAAAAACTTGGAAAACTCAAACCTATCATGCAAAGAAAATAGTTAAGCAAGGGCCAAAGCATTTTATATTTTATGACTTAGACGGCAAGAAAAACGAGATAAAATATTTAGAGCCTGTGGATTTCCACGTAGTAAAAGTTTGGTAAATATATTTATGAGATGGCGCGATATAACAGAAGATGGTAGAATAGTAAAGGGTGTAAACACTACAGTTGATGTAGGTCCTGACGAAGTTACTAAACAGGCTGCTAAGTTTGGCAATAAAGTAGACAAAGACGGACGTCCGCCTACACTAAGTAAAAATGCACGTACACTAGACGAAGCTAAATCTATTAACAATCCAAAAAATACATTTCTTACAAAAGCAGATACTGCATATGATTTCCTACGTGTAGGTAAAACTATTTCTAACTTATCAACTGCTAAGAAAAGTGACAACAGAGACGAACCAGATGTAATGGTTGTTCCGTTTGGTGGTAAGAAAGAAAAAGACCATCTTAAGAAAGGTCTTAAAAAAGCAGGATACAAAACACAAGATGCTGATAAACCAGGTGATGATGCACATGTAGATGAAAACTTTGCTAAGGATACTGCAACTGCAATTAAACTTATTAAAAAATATCATCAGACTGGCGACGAACAAGATGCATTTGCTGCAATCAAGCACGGCTGGAACTTTATAAAAAATCCTAAAATGCGTTCTATAATAGTAAATCTTGTTAAAAAAGTATCAACAGAAAACGGATATCCAAGTTGGGACGCCACTGTTGCATACATTAAAAAAAATACAGGAATCGATGTATCCAACGTGAATGAAAACTTTGCTGACGGTAAGAAAACAAACGAAGCATTTGTTAAACCACAGTTTGATATAGAATGGGAAGAAGCAAATCGCTATCCATTCTTAGACAAGTTAGGTAAAGATGGATGGATAGAATTAGCACAGACTGGTAAAGTTGCTAATGTAAATAGTAATATTGTAAAGAAGATAGGCAACACTGGCGCAGATGGATCAGAGACACTTGCAGATTTAGAACCTGAAAAAGTTGAAAGATTGAAAAAAGCAATGAAGTCAGGTACAATAGAAATGCCTATTGTGATGAAAATGCCAAACGGTAAATTAGAACTTATAGCAGGCAACACACGACTTATAGGACTTATTAGTACAGAAGGCAAAGCAAAAGTTTGGTATATAGACGCAAGTAAATTAGACGAAAACTTTGCTGACGGTAAGAAAAAAGTCTTTAAACAGGCAGGACTTGTTGAAGGAAATTTACTTGCCAATCCACAAAATAGTGTGTTAGTTAAAAAAGAATATCCTTATGATTGGTACAAAATTGGAACACAAATTGCAAATCTAGATAATGTATCTCAACACATTCAAAATAGAAATAGGCAAGATATCTATCTTCAATTCTACGGTGGCGAAAAAGAAAAAGAATTTGTTATGAAAAGGCTAGCGGCTATTGGATATGATGTTCAAGATGCTGACGGTTATCGTGATATGCACTTTGATGAAAACATTGAAGGTAGTTATATTCTTAAATTCAGTGAAAACTTTGCTGACGGTAAAGTAAAAGGCAAAAGCAGACCTGGCAGAGTAAAGAAGTCAGGTGCAAGTTGTAACGGATCAGTAACAGCACTACGCAAACGTGCTAAGAACGCAAGTGGTGAAAAGGCTAAAATGTATCACTGGTGCGCTAATATGAAATCAGGTAGAAAGAAGAAGTAAGATGAAAATCAAAGATATTGTAAGTGAAACAGCCGCAGCAGAAATGACATCAGCAGGAGCAATTGCTTCTAGTATGGGCGGTGGCAATGGCTTTCTTAACGGCGGACCTGGTACACTAACACGAACAGGCTCTATAAAGAAGTCTAAGAAAAAGAAATCTAAAGCAAAGAAAAAAGCATAATGCAGAAACCCAATTAAGAAGTAAAATATGAAAAAATTATTGATTACTTTTGGTTGTAGTTGGACTATGGGTGTTGGAACATACTACTATGATGGTATGTTAGAAAATGAATATTATAATACTTGGGATAAGCCGGAAGGTACGTTTCGTGAAATTATTGGCAAGGAAATTAATGCAGACACGCTTAATTTTAGTATAGGCGGAACCAGCAATCAAAAACAATTTAGATTTGCAAAACATTTTTTTGCAAGTGACGACTTTAACGATATTAAACAAAAATATGACGAAATTATAGTTCTATGGGGTATTACTTCTACTGCAAGGACAGAAATATACGAACAAAGAACACAAGATTTAAAAAATATTATTTTACCTAATATTAAATTTAGTTGGCAAAAAGTAGTCAACAAAGATAACGGCCTTATTAAGCAATGGATGCGTTTTTTCTATAATCACGATCATGAAGTACATGCTCTTGCAAAAGAAATGCACTTTTTCAATAGTTACTTTACAGCAATAGGTATAAAAAATTATTGGTTTGACACCTTTAATCACCACAACTATGAAAACGCACATCCCGCTGTACGCAATTTTAATACTGACGAATATACCGTAGAAAAAGACCGCAGACAAAAAGATCATGATCATCCTATCACAACTAATATTAAGGAAGCAAGTGTCAACAAAAACAAAAAAATAAATAATATGCTATTTTATGATCACAACCCCAGAGACTTATGTAGTATACTTTGCAAAAATACTGGCCTTAAAACGCTAGACAATGAATATCATACTTCAACATATAAAGAAGATTCTAATCGAATTAAATTTTTGGCAGAAAATAAAATTGTAAATCCGTATAGCTATCATCCTACAAAATACGGACATCAACTAATTGCCGAAATGATATTAAATGAAATAAATACAATATAATAACATGGAGTATCTGATGACAGATAAGAAATTAAAAGAAGGTTTAGGCGAATTAGCAGACGTTGCTGAAAGAGACCATGAAGTACAAATGGCCCGTGCTGAACTTTATAAAATAGCAAAGTATGCAATTAAACTACACGACATGCTAAAAGGTGTAAGCGAAGCAGAAGGCTTAGAAGGTTGGGTACAATCTAAGATTACTAAATCAGCAGACATGATCGGTAGTGTATATCATCATATGGACTATGATCAAAGCCCAATGGGTGAAGAACCAATGATAGTAGGCGAAGCAAAAGACACACATTGTTCAGACAAATGTTGTGGCGCTGATGTTAAAGCAGAAGACTGCACATGTCCCCCAACTTGTAAACATTGTAACTGCAATGCTGTCGCAGAAGGCAAGTACAAGAACAATGCACAACGTAGAGCAGTACATGCATCAAAAGCTAAAAAAGGCTACAAAGAATCACTTCAAGATAAACTAGCAGCAAAACTTTCTGAGTCTGAATCAACTTGTAAAGAATGCGGTAAAGCAATGCTAACTGCTTCTGAAAAGAAAGAACTTGCAGAACTTGCAGAAGGCGAACGTCACGGCAACAGCAAAATCTATAAGAAATGCTGGAAAGGCTGTCGTAAAGTAGCAGGTAAAAAGCGTGGCGAGCCAGGCTCGTGCAAGTGTGATTAATCATGGACTACAATGCACTACAACATAAACTATTTGCACTAGATCCAACTGATCCAGCAGAAGACTTGCGCAAACTAACTGAGTCAGCAGGCGGTCAGGCGCAGGAAAATGTAGCAGAGACTGTAAATTATGTGCAAGAAAGTGTTGAAGTAAAAGAAGGTACTATGCCAGTTGAAGGTGATTATAGTCTAAATGACTTTGCTGCATTAGCAGGAGTTACTCTTAATGAAGACTGGAAACAATCAGCAAGACGCGGTTGGGATAACTATAGTAGTCCCAAAGCAGTTGGTTTAGAAAATCCATTAGCCGATTTTGGAAAGCCAGGTAACAAAGAGAAATCAACAAAAAAATCTGCTAAAAGTCCTGTAATAAAACCAGGACAGGAGTGGAAATCATTCTTAAGTCAACATACGTCTATGCTACAAAAGATTTCACGTGATCCAAGAAAACGCAAGCAGTTTGATTCATTTATGTCAAAGATGTCCGAAGGCACTAACGAAGAACGTACAGACGAAATATTGCCAGCAATAGCAGGTATAGCTGCAAGAGCCGCTGCTGGTGCAGTTGCAGATAAAGTAGTTGATAAACTTACTGCAAATAAAAATCCAAAGAAAACTCCAATTAAGAATCGTAACCCTGTTGCATCGCATGCACAATCAAGTGGCTCTGGTGTACATGCAGATCAAAACAAGAAAAATCTACCAGACCGTAAGCAAAAGCATAAAAAAGATTATGCTACTGAGTCAATCAAAGAGATGCTTTATCGCAAATTAAACGAAAAGAAGTAAATTTTCAAATAGTACAAAATAAAGTCAAGTTTTTGCTTGACTTTTTTCACGATGTACGCTACAATAGTAACAACACTACAAACTCACAAGGAGAAAACTATGGGATCTCGTACCTACGGTGTCGAAGAAAAAGCAAAATTAGAACGTCTTGTTCGTGAAGGCGTAACAGTATTGCAGGAAGTAGAAGACTTAAACACAGGTCTAAAAGAAACAGTAAAAGCTGTTGCAGAAGAAATGGATATCAAACCAAGTCTTATTAACAAAGCAATTAAGATTGCACAAAAACGTGACTGGGATTCACATGCTGATGCATATGATGATCTAGAAACAATTATTACTACATTAGGTTACGATAAGTAATGTCTAAACCTTTCCAATGGTTGGCTTGGGTGGCTACAGTATGTTTACTGACAGCCGCTACACTGGCCGCGTTTAATGTTTACCCTTTGTACATTTGGGCATTCATTATTAGCAACAGTCTATGGATACTTGTTGGTGTTCTATGGAAAGAAAAAAGTTTGATTGTTATGAACGCAGGACTAACCGTAATTTATGTTGCGGGCTTGTTGTTCTAATAAGTACATATAACGCCAAAGACAATTGTCAGGCATGTAGAAGGTTAAGTTGGCCATAAGCAACGAAGGAGAAATGAATGCCATACGTTGATGCGATGTTTGATCGCGATCAAGATATTATTCGTGTAGTAGAACGAAAAGACGGTAAGCGTGATTACCGTGAATATCAAGCAAAATATACTTTTTATTATGAAGACCAACGAGGCAAGTACAAGAGTGTGTACGGTGATCCTCTAAGTCGTATTGTGTGTAAGAACACAAAAGACTTTCGCAAAGAAGTTGCTATTAACAAGGGTAAGAATCTGTTTGAAAGCGACATTAATCCTATATTCCAATGTTTAAGTGAAAACTATCTTAATCAAGATGCACCTAAACTAAACATTGCGTTCTTCGACATTGAGACTGACTTTGATCCAGAGAAGGGCTTTGCTGATCCTAGTGATCCGTTTATGCCTATTACGAGTATCTCTGTATACTTACAGTGGCTAGAAACAATGGTATGTTTAGCAGTGCCTCCAAAGACACTTACAATGGAGCAAGCTGAAAAAGAATTAGAAGGCATTGACAATGTAATGTTATTTGAACGTGAAGGTGATATGATTGACACGTTCTTAACACTAATTGAAGATGCTGATATTTTATCAGGTTGGAACAGTGAGGGTTATGATATTCCGTATACTGTAAACAGAACAAGTCGTGTACTAAGCAAAGATGATACACGTAGGTTTTGTTTGTGGGGTCAACTTCCTAAGAAGCGTGAGTATGAAAAATATGGGAAGCAAGCGGTTACATTTGACCTAGTAGGTCGTGTACACTTAGACAGTTTAGAACTATATCGTAAGTACACATATGAAGAGCGTCACACATACCGATTAGATGCCATTGGCGAAATTGAAGTAGGTGAAAACAAAGTACCATATGAAGGTACACTTGATCAATTATACAACAATGACTTTCGTAAGTTTATTGAATATAACATTCAAGATACTGCACTACTTGACAAACTAGACAAGAAACTACGTTTTATTGACTTGAGTAACACTGTTGCACACGAAAACACTGTGCTACTACAGACTACAATGGGTGCTGTTGCTGTTACAGAACAAGGTATTGTAAACGAAGCACACAACAGAGACTTGCGTGTGCCCAATCGTCCAAAGCGTGACGATACAGAAAACACACAGGCAGCAGGCGCATATGTTGCGTTCCCTAAGAAAGGATTGCACAAGTGGATTGCTTCAATGGATTTGAATTCACTGTATCCTAGTGTGATTCGTGCATTGAATATGGCTCCAGAAACTGTTATAGGACAAATACGTCCTGAAATTAGTGACAGTCGTGTACACGAAGATATGACGTTGAAGAAAAAGAGCTTTGCAGGTAGCTGGGAAGGACGCTTTAGCACAGAAGAATACGAAGCAGTTATGACACAACGCAAAGATGTTGCACTAACTGTTGATTGGGAAGATGGTCGATCTGATGTACTAAGTGGAGCAGAGATTTATCAATTAGTATTTGATTCGCAAATGCCTTGGATGCTCAGTGCAAATGGCACAATCTTTACAACAGAGTTTGAAGGTGTTATTCCTGGACTACTAAAGCGTTGGTATGCTGAACGTAAAGATATGCAGAAGATGTTGAAGAAGGCAAAAGATGCAGGCAATGAAGCAGAGATTGAATACTGGGATAAGCGGCAGTTAGTTAAGAAGATTAACCTAAACAGTTTGTATGGTGCTATTCTTAATCCTGGTTGTAGATTCTTTGATAAACGTATTGGACAATCTACTACACTTACAGGGCGTAGTATTGTTAAGCACATGAGTGCTGAGGTAAACAATTGTATTACGGGCGAGTACGATCATATAGGTAAAGCAATGATATATGGTGACACTGACTCCTGTTACTTTAGTGCATGGCCTATGGTTAAAGATGATGTAGATACTGGTAAACTTGAATGGTCTCCTGAAAAGGCTATTACACTGTATGATCAAATATGTGAACAAGCAAACACAACATTTCCTAACTTTATGATGCAAGCATTTCACTGTCCAAAGTCACGTAGTGATGTTATTGCGGCGGGTAGAGAAATTGTAGCACAGTCAGGTTTATATATTACTAAGAAGCGTTATGCGGCACTAGTTGTAGATAATGAAGGCTTTAGAACAGACACAGATGGTAAACCAGGCAAAGTAAAAGCAATGGGCCTAGACTTGCGTAGATCAGATACGCCTGTGTTTATGCAAGACTTTTTGAAAGAGCTATTACTAATGGTGCTTACTGATGTTCCGCAAGAAGATGTGCTTGAACGTATTACTGTATTTCGCAAGGAATTTAGTGAGCGTCCTGGTTGGGAAAAAGGTAGTCCCAAACGTGCAAACAAAGTAGGACACTACAGACGCTTAGAAGAAAAACAAGGCAAAGCAAACATGCCTGGACACGTAAGAGCAAGTCTCAACTGGAATACATTGAAGCGTATGAACGGTGACAAATACTCGCAAGAGATTGTTGATGGTATGAAAGTTATTGTTTGCAAACTAAAGCAGAATCCGCTGGGCTATACAAGTGTTGCATACCCAACAGATGAATTACGTATTCCAGAATGGTTTAAAGAATTACCATTTGATGATGCGGCGATGGCGGAGACTATCATTGATAACAAACTAGATAACTTGATTGGTGTGTTGAACTATCCACTAGAAGATACTAAACGTCACAACACATTTACAAGTTTGTTTGACTTTGGAGGATGACATGAGCGAACAAACATTAGAAGATGAACTTGATGTAGAAACTGTTGGTAGATATAAAGATAGTACAATGTCTAAAGCAGGCAAGCTGGCTATGGAACTTAACATTGAGCGTAAACGACTTAAAGAAGAACTTGCGCAAGTACAAGCAGAAGTAGAGGATCTTACTCCTACTACGCCAACTGGAACTATTGACTGGTATGTTAAATGGGCTAGTATGATACTAGCAGTACTAGGCGTATTTGCACTCAGTGCAGGGTGGACACTCTACGGACAAGCACTATATATCCTTAGCTCATGTGGATGGGTATTTGTTGGGATGACATGGAGTGATAGAGCAATTATGATAGGATCAGCTATTAGCGGCACAGCCGTTGCTATGAACTTGGTCCAAGGATTACAAATATGAAAATTAAATTAGAAATAGAATTAGATACAGAAAAAGATCGAGAAGAATTAGAATCATTGTTAGATATTATTGAAAATCTACGTTATAAGGAGGATGATGAATGCGAGTAGGGTTTACTTGTAGTACATTCGATTTGCTTCACTCAGGACATGTACAAATGTTACGTGAAGCAAAGGAACAATGCGATTATTTGATTTGCGGATTACAAGTTGATCCAAGTAATGATCGCCCAGAAAAAAACTCTCCTATACAAACTGTAGTAGAACGTTACACACAACTCAAAGCTGTGTCGTATGTAGACGAAATTATTCCTTACGGTACTGAAGCAGACCTAGAAGATATTCTTAGTATGTATAACATTAATGTAAGAGTATTAGGCGAAGAGTATCGTGAAAAGGATTTTACAGGCAAGGATATCTGCAAGCGGCGGGGTATCCAGCTACACTTTAACAAACGAGATCACCGCTTTAGTAGTAGCGACTTGCGAAAGCGAGTAGCAGAAAGAGAAATTAAATGAATCCAGAACCGCGTAAATTAGATAAAGAATCACAAGATCTTATAGATGAATATCTCAAAAATGGAGGGGAAGTTAAGCAATACCAAAAGTATCTCCGTTCCGAAGAAATTGGATTTAAAGGCGGCTTTTATGCAAGACGTAAAAAAGCTAAAGAAGAAAAAGAAAGCTAACGTGGAGAATACGTAATGAATAGATTTGTTTTTGATGTAGACGGAACACTTACACCCAGTAGAGGAAAGATACATAAAGACTTTGCGGCATGGTTTGAGAATTTTGCAACTCATAATAAATGTTATTTTGTTACAGGCTCTGACAAAATGAAAACTGTAGAACAGGTTGGTTTAAATATTTACAATCTTGCTGTTAGAGCTTACAACTGCAACGGTAACGATGTTTACGAAGGTAGTACTAATATAAAAACTACTGATTGGCAATTACCAGACCTAGCAAGAACATTTTTAATTAGTTGCGAGTACGAAAGTCCATTTAGTATACGCACAGGCAATCATATTGAAGAACGTCCAGGCATGGTAAACTTTAGTGTAGTAGGACGCAATGCAACACAAGAACAACGTGCAGAGTATGTAACATACGACACAAAAGAAAACGAACGTAATACTATTGCAACTGCATTTAATGTAATGTTTCCAGACTTAGAAGCAAAAGTAGGCGGAGAAACAGGTATTGATATTTCGCCTAAGGGCGCAGACAAAAGCCAGATACTTAATGATTTTGATCTTAACAATGATAATATAATCTTTTTTGGAGATGCAATGCAACTCGGAGGTAATGACGAACCTTTAGCAACAGCAAATAAGAACGGTCGTAATTATCACGTAAAAGGATGGGAACACACATGGGAGATATTACGTGAATATTCTACTAACAGGGCATAGAGGTTTTATAGGTAGCGCATTATTGAGTCGCCTAAAGAAAAATAATCGAGTCATTGGTTTTGATATAAAAGACGGTGCAGACCAAGATTTACTACACTGCACATTCAAAGAAGAATTTGATTTAATTATTCACTTGGCGGGCAAAAGCGGAGTGCGTGAAAGTCTATCTGATCCTGCTAGTTATTGGATGAACAACGTAGAAGCAAGTCGTAGACTGTTTGAACGTTACGAAGACACACGTATACTATATGCGAGTAGTTCAAGTGCCTACGAGCCTGATTTGAACCCTTATGCTGCGTCTAAGTTTGTACTAGAAGAACTTGCTGAACGCTATTATAATACATTAGGCATGCGTTTTCATACTGTTTACAATGATAATTGTCCTAGAGAAAATATGTTTTTTAATCGTTTGCGTAACGGTTCATTAGAATATGTCACTAGACATTATAGAGATTTTATACATCTAGAAGATATATTAGATGCAATTGAAATATTAATCAATAATCCGCAGATAACTGGAGTGATTGATATTGGTACGGGGTATCCTATTAAGATCCAAGACTTGGCACCGGGTTTGCCAGTGCGTCTAAATACCCCAGGAGAGCGGAACTGGACTTGTGCTGATACAAAAAAGATGAAGTCGCTAGGCTTTAAACCTAAATACACAGTAGAAAAGTTCTTGACAAATGATAGTAAAGGCAATATAATTAATATAACGAATGGAGAAAAAATAACATGAAAGATATTTTACAAGACGTTGTTGCTCACACACACGCACTAGGTTTTTTAAGTCTAGTTAAAGTGAGCAGCGAAGAAGGAACGCAGATTGATTCAATGGCAGAGGATCGTTCTGTTATTTTATCAGCTACGACATCAGCACCAGTAGCAGAGTTTAAAGGTACTTTTGGTATGCCTAATTTAGACAAACTAAATTTGCATCTTAAGAATCCTGAATACAAAGACAATGCTAAGATCGATGTTATAGAAGCAGAACGAAACGGCGAAACTGTTCCAACACATATTCACTTTGAAAATGCAGCAGGCGACTTTGAAAATGATTATCGTTTTATGAATAAAGCAATCATTGAAGAAAAACTAAAGACTGTGAAGTTCAAAGGTGCGGCATGGAACGTAACACTTAACCCAAGTATTGCAAGTATTGCACGTATGAAATTAATGAGTGCGGCACATTCCGAAGAGCCTACATTTAATGTAACTACTAAAGACAGCAACTTGATCTTTAGCTTTGGTGATGCAAGTACACACGCTGGCGAGTTTGTATTCCAACACAGTGTAGAAGGTGCATTACAACACACATGGAGTTGGCCAGTAGCACAAGTACAAAGTATCTTGAGTTTAGATGGTGACTTAACCATGAGTATTAGTGATCAAGGCGCTATGATGATTACTGTTGATAGCGGTATGGCACAGTACGATTATATTCTTCCAGCGCAGAGTAAGTAGAATATGCACAAAGACTTAACCACAGAACAAAAAGATTATGCACGATTTTTACCTGCACTAAGCGGCTTTTATGCAACTTATGTAGGTAAACAACGGTATGACGAGTATGTTGATAAGTCTCGTATTCCTAGCAACTTTGCTAACGGTGTAGAAAGTTTAAACTATCTAAACAAACAAGAAGGACAGTTCCAATACCAATGGACGCTGTACTCTGCAGGACACGCAGAACTTGATGTTAACAAACACTCGCCTAAAGAAGATATGGTGCGTAATAGAGATAGACAAAATAGTTGGATACTAGGTGACTCAGGTGGCTTCCAGATTGGTAAAGGTGTTTGGGAGGGTGACTGGAAAGATCCTAACTGTCCTAAAGCACAAAAGAAGCGTGATGGTGTTCTTCGTTGGATGGATGCATACATGGACTATGGAATGATACTTGATATTCCTGCCTGGGTAGCACGTTCACCTGAAGGTGCTAAAGCAACAGGTATTTCAACATATGCAGAAGCCGTGGCTGCGACACGCATTAACAATGACTATTGGATGAAGCATAGAACAGGCGCTTGTAAGTTCCTTAACGTATTGCAAGGCGAGAATCATGCAGACGCTGATGACTGGTATGAGCAAATGAAAGACTACTGCGATCCAGTTAAGTATCCAGACAATCACTTTAACGGGTGGTCAATGGGTGGACAGAATATGTGTGATGTGCATTTGGTTCTTAAACGCTTAGTTACATTATACTTTGATAATTTACTACAACCGGGTATACACGACATAATGCACTTCTTAGGTACATCTAAGCTAGAATGGGCTACATTGTTAACTGATATACAGCGGGCAGTACGGAAGAACTATAATGAAAACTTTACTATTACTTTTGACTGTGCTAGTCCTTTCCTTGCAACCGCGAATGGACAAATCTACATTCAGAATGAAACTGAAGACAGAAGCAAGTGGACGTATCGTATGGTACCGTCAATTGACGATAAGAAATATGCTACAGACAACCGTGGATTTAGAGACACTGCTATATCAGATGGGATATTTAAAAACTTTGAAGACTCACCGCTTACAGATGGACTCAAAGTATCAGACATTTGCACTTATGCTCCAGGTGACCTAAACAAAATAGGTAAAGAAGGAAAGACTAGTTGGGATTCATTTAGCTATGCTATACAAATGGGTCATAACGTATGGAGTCATATTAATGCCGTACAGGAAGCAAATAGACAATATGATAATGGAGTAATCCCAAAGATGCTTGTTCAAGAGCGGTTTGATAGGATTCTATTTAAAGATATTGTAGAAGAAATATTTTCAATTACAAACAAAGACGAAGCACTAGCTAAAATTGACGAGTATAGTAAATTTTGGATGGCAATTCCTGGTACTAGAGGTGCTATCGGCAAAAAAACAGTAAACGCCAGTACACACTTTAATGCACTCTTTGACATCGAAGAGACTCAAGTTGAAGATTCTGACGACGGTGAATTTACTGAAGACCAAGAGCATAAATTGGAGGAACTGGTGGATGAGCAATTATGAAAATGAAGAAGATAAACTTCGTGCGCACTATCAAGAACTTGAACGCAAACATAGAGAACTTGACACAGAACTAATAGAGCGTTATGGTAATCAAACAGTTACCGACGAAGTTCGTAGAATGAAAACTATGAAGCTTTACTTAAAAGATGAAATGCATCGTATAAATGCTTATTTGATACAAAAAGGTTTAGAATGAAACGTAATTATGACACCGGCGTAAAAGATAACGTAGAGTTCTTTGTAGGTACAGAAGTTGAAAAGACTCCTGCTTACGGAATGAAAACATTATTTGTTACAGGCATACATTCTTATATAACAATTAAACAGCACATTGCAAACGAGCAAGTAGAGCATGTGTTCTTTGGTGCTAATCACAGTTATAATCCTGAACTATCAGAAGACTTTGAAGAGTGGGATAGGATGATTCTTCCGCTTGTCAAAGAAGGTATCTTATGTAGTTTAGATATTCCAAGCACTATTAACATGGAATGGTTTTTAGACGGTGGACTAACTGAGTATGATAACTTCATCCCACAAATACGTGTTGTAGTACCTTATGTTGCACAGTGGAACTACAACACAATGATTAAGATCGACGACAAAGGATTTAAAGCAAGCAATCCAGGTGTTTGGTGTCATAGCTTACATGATTTGATGGACCGTAATAAATTTACGGATTGGAGCAAATATGGCCTTGACAAAGTTATTAATTGAAAGTATACTAGTAATATGCAAGAACGATATTATTCATATATGCAACGTAGAATGAGAGAAGAGGATAGAATGGATAACGCAGAACGTAGCATTTGGGTAACCTTCGCTAAAGAAGGTGTACATATGTACCCAGGCGCAGACACTGATCCTAAATTAGCAACAGGCGATTGGGATGATGTATCATTCCTTGGTATTCCTCATCGTCACATATTCCATTTCCGTGTCCGCATCGAAGTATTCCACAACGATCGCGACATTGAATTCATTCAGTTTAAACGCTGGATGCAACGACTCTATGACGTCGAAGGCGTACTAGAGTTAAATCATAAGTCATGTGAAATGATCGCAGATGACTTGTACACAGAAATCGCTGCAAAGTACCCCGGCCGCTTTGTAGAGATCAGCGTAGCTGAAGATAACGAAAATGGCTGTTCTATTTTTTACCCTAAGTCATAACAAGAGGAATATATATTATGGCACAAAACTTTCCGCCAATTAATAAAATTTTTGACGATTTGGATAAGTTACGCGACTTTTGTCGCTTTGAAGGGAAACCTTTTGACGAAAAAGATTTATACAATGATAAGTCATGGGTTTGGGGTGCATATAAAAAGCACCAAGGCTGGCTAAGAGCAAAAGCTCGTAACAATAATAGGAATCAAACCCAACGGAGAACCTAATGACTATTCATATTGTAGACATCGAAGCAGTAGACACACGTTATACTAAACAATGGAAAGAATATCTTCCATTACAACTTCAGCGAGCTACAAATGAAGCAGTAAAAGTTATTAGTGGTGGGGAAACGCCTCAGGCAACTACGCCTGGGGCTTTTCTTAACTTTGGTGGCACTAACGTTTATAAATCAAAACAACTAGAACAGATAGGCGAAATGTTCTGTAATGGAGAAGTTAAAAATGGAGATTATTTCTTATATACGGATGCGTGGAACCCAACTGTTATTCAACTTCGCTATATGGCTGAACTCTTGGGCGTGGATATTAGAATTGGCGGCTTATGGCATGCTGGTTCTTATGATCCTCATGATTTCCTTGGTAGGCTAATAGGCGATAAACCTTGGGTAAGACATGCTGAACGTAGTATGTATGAGTGCTTTAATGACAACTTTTATGCAACTGACTTTCATATTGACATGTTTTGTGACACTATTTTAGAAAAAGAAAATGCTGATCACTGGACAACTGAAGAAGCATTAGATTTTGATGATAAAGTACATCGTGTAGGCTGGCCTATGGAATATCTTAAGGATAGCTTAGTACAGTATAAAGGTATGGAAAAGCGAGACTTGATCTTGTTTCCACACAGAGTTGCTCCTGAGAAACAAGTTGATATCTTTAGAGATCTTGCAATGCGTTTACCGCAATACGAGTTTGTAGTATGTCAAGAACGTGAACTTACTAAGAATGAATACCATAATTTGTTAGGTGAAGCAAAGATTGTGTTTAGTGCTAACTTGCAAGAAACACTAGGTATTAGTTGGTACGAAGGAGCATTAGTTGATGCTATTCCTATGGTGCCTGATAGGCTCAGCTACAGTGAAATGGCATTACCTGAGTTTGCATATCCTAGCAAGTGGACTGAAGACTACTCTGCATATGTAAAACACAGAGGCGAAGTTGTTGCAAAGATACGTGATTACATGGAAAACTATGATGACTATCTTGTAAGTCTAGACAAACAACGTACAAAGTTAAACAAACAGTTTTTTAGCGGAGCAGCATTGTATGACACAATCCAAAGACGATAATGATATTTTAATACTTACAGGATCTAGTGATCCGTATGATATTACATTTGACGATATGGCAACTACTACTACTACAATATCTACTGATACAATATCTACTACTGATAGCTTTACAATTACAGATAGTGATTATGTTTTTACTTTAGATGATACTATTAACATTGATAGTATTGTATCAGGATCAACTGTTAGTACAGGCTTTGGTACTGAATGGATAGATCATTTGCCTGCTATGAGCGTAGTGAAAGATATGTGTCAACATTATCCTGCACTTGAAAAAGCATTGGAAAATTTTAGAACCGTTTACAAAATGGTTGAACAAGATTATAAAGGGAACCATCAAAATAATGATCTTTTCTAAACTAATGGACAAACTTGGTAGGCGTAGAGTTATTACAGAACGTGATAGCGATGTGCCTTACCTAGTACGATATTATGTGTTTCTAAAGGACAGAAAGAACTTTCCTTTTAACATAACACTACACAAGGTTCTTGTAAGTGATGAACCTGTACTGCATGATCATCCTTGGTCATATGCAACATTTATTATCAAAGGCGGCTATTGGGAAAATACTCCAGACGGGCGTTTTTGGAGAGGACCTGGACATTTCCGTTATCGTAAAGCAAATGATACACATTGGTTAGAACTTGGCAAAGATGCAGACGGTAATGAAATTCCATGTTGGAGTTTGTTCTTTATGGGCCGTAAAGCAGGCGCTTGGGGTTTTTTAAAGAATGGTATTTGGATACACAATAAAGATTACTTAGCAAGGGGTGCTAAACATGATTAAGAAACATCACTATAGTTGGATTGACGTAGAGCGTATGTGTATAAGCATTATGAATCAAATGTTTAGAGACAACTGGCGTCCAGATTATATCGTAGGTATTACAAGAGGCGGAAATGTGCCTGCTACTATTATTAGCAACATGACTGGCATACGTTGCGAAGCACTTAAAGTAAGTCTACGTGACGATAACAGTCAAAGCGAATCTAACTGTTGGATGGCAGAAGATGCATACGGATACGCAAGTGATCCAAATATTGGTGGTCCTACTACAGCAAAGAAAATCCTTATTGTAGACGACATTAACGATACTGGTGCTACTTTCAATTGGATCAAGGAAGACTGGCCTGCTAGTTGTTTGCCTGATGATCCGAGATGGGAGAAAGTTTGGGGCGACAATGTACGATTTGCTACACTAACAGAAAATCTAGCCAGCGACTTTGATGGTAAAGTTGATTACACTTGTCATGAAATTAACAAAGCAGAAGAGGATGTGTGGCTAGTATATCCTTGGGAAAAAGTAGGAGAGTATTAAATGGCAACAACAGAAGAAAAAACAGAACTGGTAGAAACACTTAAAGGTCCGCGTTTCTATCGTATCCAACTAAACGGTTACGGTGGAGAAAGTGCATACATGAGTGTTAGTAAAGAAGCACACGACTTTTGGAAGCCTATTTGTGAAGAACACGGTGATTACGATCTAAGTGCGTATATGACTAGTGATGACGATGATCCAGAATTTGAAAACATTGAAAGTGTTCCGCCAGAAGCACAGTTCTTACATGATGTAGACGAAGACAACTACAAGCGTCCTTGGTATGAATCGCACACAGAGTTTGAACATTCATATGGTGTTGAATGGGGTAGTGCATACATAGTAGTGGACGAAGTTGATTCAATGGAGTATTCAGCAAATACAGTTGCTGACGTTATCGAAGGCGAGAACTTGCAAGACTTACTGAATAACATTGAAGAAGAAAGCGGCTGGGAAATTGAATTAACTGAAATGGGCTGTTCAGATGAAGTTCCAGAAGGAACAGAATTTATTGCACAGATGTATTCAAGTGAAAAAGGTCAGTTCTTTGACGGCGTGGTTGAAACTGTTGGAGAATTTGATCTTAAAAAACTTAAGGTGTATTGCAT
>Ga0233438_10001479_pt1 | contig 25592 bp, 30 predicted proteins | sample SI_123_September_FD_182720 | JGI IMG/M metagenome (GOLD analysis project Ga0233438, IMG submission 182720) | Seawater microbial communities from Saanich Inlet, British Columbia, Canada - SI_123_September2016_10_MG | ecosystem: Environmental > Aquatic > Marine > Inlet | place: Canada: British...
GAAAAGTCGGGAACCAGTCCCTCCGGCAAGGAGAATGGCTTTCATGTGTAGATTTTTTTAAAGATAAGAAAGTTTTCTGTTTTGACTACAGCCCGTAGTATTTAAAATAAAAGATCCGTTAACCCCTATTTTACTGATGTTTCACGTAAATTAACATAAAAAATAACGTATCTTTAAGTGTAATCAGAAACTAAAAATACAGTAATTTTTTGTAAATAAACATCATACAGAAAATGTAATTCCATGTAAAAAACCTTACAAACCTTACACTGAATTTTTAGCTTATAAACGCTTTACAATGTATCACAAAAACAATAATAATGGACTATTGCTCGAGCAAATTTCTAATTATATAAAGCATGCACCTTATAGAAGAATTAAAAGAAGTGGCTCACTTGGACTCTCAAATAATTCTGTTAGAAATCTAATGGTATTTAAAAAACTTATTGAAGATTTCGAACAGCACATAGTAAATCAAATTATGTTAAATGCTATAGATCATATGTTAGTTAATAAGTTTAAAGAATGGCTTTTAACTGAGAAAAGCTATTCTTTAAATAATGCTGGACTTCAACTAAAGCTTTTAAAAATGATTTGTAAGGAAGCAGAGAGAATGAGTATTCCTGTAAATCCTTACACGAGACATATAGAATCTTTTACTCAAAAAAGCAGGGATAGAGTACTTCAAACTATTTCTTTTGAAGAAATAAAAAAGATCAAATCACTTAATAATTTACCCTCAACACTTGAAAACGCCAGAAAATGGATGCTAATTGGATTGTATATTGGCCAAAGAGTTTCTGATTTATTAATTCTAAATCCCTCACAATTAAGATTTGTTGAGCATGGTGTTTATGTGGACATTACGCAGCAAAAAACAGATAAAAATGTTACTGTAGGAGTGGTAGATCCAGAGGTGATTAAGATTTTGAAAAACAAATTCCCTTATGGAATTTCAGCACAAATGTTCAATAGACAAATAAAACAGGTGTGTAAAATTGCTGGGATAAATGAGATGGTCAGTGGGTATAAATTATGCCTTAAAACTAGAAGAAAAAAATTGGGAACACACCCAAAATCAAGTATTCTATCTTCTCATGATTTAAGAAGGTCTTTTGCTACAAATTACTTTGGAAAAATTGAAACACCTATTCTTATGCAAATTACTGGTCACTCTAAGGAAAGCACTTTTCTAAGTTATATTGGGACACAGGTTAACAAAGACACTTATGCAGATGCTTTTATGAAAGTAGCTGCTACTTTGTAGGGTCTGGGCCTTTGTCGTCATACCATTTCTTACTTCTTTTAGCTAATTTATCAAGAGTAAATTCATCTCTCACTGATTTTGTTTTTGGAAGTAAATAGTTAGAAAGGCTCTGAAGAAGTTTCACTCTATCTGACATGGAAAGTTCACTTTGATGCATTATCAAATGATCAAGTACTCCTTCATACAAAATCTCCATTTTCTCTTTAATGTTTGGATCTAATGTTTTAGAGGGCCCTCTTTTCCCTTTTTGACCGGCGAGCTTAGCTGTATCTGAATTAAATGGCATATTTCAAAATTACAACAAGGTGTTCCGTTTTGAAAAATGAATTACTTTAAAGTTTTTAACAAGTTCTCCTAATAATCATATTTTTAAAGTAGATATTTGTCATATAATTTAAGCTTATAAATGTTATTTAATTCGATTGAATATTTATTATTTCTCCCAATAGTATTTGTTTTATACTGGTTTTTATTTAACAAAAATCTAAAATATCAAAATCTATTAATTCTAGTTAGCTCTTATCTTTTTTATGGTTGGTGGGATTACAGATTTTTATCTTTAATCGTCGCATCTACGATTATTGACTATATAATTGGTCTAAATATTTCTACTCAGTCATCAAGAAAGAATCAAAAAATACTTCTATGGTGTTCAGTTCTTTTTAATCTTGGAATATTAGGGTTTTTTAAATACTATAATTTCTTTATAAATTCATGGCTTGATTTGTTTAGTTCAATAGGTTATGATATAAAGAGTGTTTGGACTTTAAATATAATCCTCCCTGTTGGTATATCTTTTTATACTTTCCAAACAATGTCTTACACTATTGATGTTTACAGAAAAAAATTAGAACCCACTAAAGACTTTATCTCATTTGCTTCATTTGTCTCTTTCTTCCCTCAGTTAGTAGCTGGACCAATAGAAAGGGCAACAAACCTTTTGCCTCAAATTCTAAACAAAAGAGAGTTCAAATACGAGCAAGGGGTTCAAGGGTTAAGGCTTATGCTTTGGGGGTTATTTAAGAAAATTGTAATTGCTGATTCTCTGGCTCCAATTGTAAATGATATATTTGATAATTACCAGGATTTTGGAGGAGGAACTTTGTGGTTAGGTGCCATCTATTTCTCATTCCAAATCTATTGTGATTTTAGTGGTTATTCGGATATAGCAATAGGAACTTCTAAACTTTTTGGTTTTGAATTGATGTCTAATTTTAAGTCTCCATACTTTTCAAGAAATATTGGAGAATTTTGGCGAAGGTGGCATATATCTCTATCGACATGGTTCAGGGATTATTTATATATCCCTCTAGGAGGGTCAAAAGAAGGTAAATGGAAATCGTTAAGAAATATCTTTATTATTTTTTTAGTCAGTGGTTTTTGGCACGGAGCAAATTGGACTTTTATTGTTTGGGGGGTGTTTCACTCAATTTTATTTATCCCTTCATTTATTTTTAAAACTAACAGAAAGTATGTGAGCTCAATAATTGGAGAAAATAGTATAACACCAACACCACTAGAGTTTATTCAAGTTGGAACAACTTTTATTTTAGTTACAATTGGTTGGATATTCTTTAGAAGTGAAACTATTTTAGATTCTTTGGAATTCATTAAAAATCTATTCATTTTCTCTAATAAACGACATGTCAATCCTTATAATTTTATTGAATCTAATTTTTATTTATATTATTTAATGTTTTTAATTATTGCTGAATATTTAATAACTAAAAATATTAATCTATCAAGAATACAAAATTATATTATTTTATCAATCACTCTTTTGATAATCCTATTTTTGATTAACATTGAATTATCTAGTCAATTTATTTATTTTGCTTTTTAATGAAAAAGTTTGTTTTTGATATTATAGTAATTTTAATAATCACTTTTGTAAGTGGCGAAATTATATCTAGGTTGTTTGAGTTACAATCAGAAAATATTAAATTCATCGTTAAAGATAATGAGGGTTTTTATTCTAACAAGCCAAATAGTTTAGGGGAATTTATTTTTGGAAAATACCCAACTATATATAAAAATAAATTTAGATTAAATGATATAGGATTCAATTCTAAACTTGACTTTAAACAACTAAACGATTCGTTAGTGAATGTCGCTTTTTTAGGAGATTCATTTGTTGAATCATACCACGTTGATTATAATAATTCGCTATCTTCTATATTAATGGAGAAGCACAAGAATTTTCAATCTTTTGATTTTGGCGTTAGTGGTTATGCTATTAATGATTTTATAGACATCTATAAGAAATACAACTTAGAAAGTTTCAAATATGTTTTTTTAATAATAAACCTAGATGACATAACTAATGGGAGAACTAGATCAAAGTATAATTTAAATAAAGAAAGATTTAGAGAATTGTATAATTCAAGTCACTTTTTTTCTTATTTAAATTTCAATCATAAAATTTTCTCTTCTATACAATCAATATTTAAATCAAAATCAATTATTTCAAATTCTGAACATATACTAGATTTAAATCAAAAAGATTTTTTAAATAAAAAAAATATAATTGTAATGCCTAGAGATAAGGAAACTTATAAGTTTTTGATCAAAAATAAAATCAATAATTTAGTGAAAATAAAACATAATTTAACACCTTATGATTATGGATTTGATTCACATTGGAATTTAAACGGCACGAATAACGTGATAAATTCATTAGATTCTATTTTAATAAGTGACCATTAAATTCCTAGATATTGAAGCCTTAGCTAATTTATCACTAATCTTACCTAAAATATCGCTTTTTATAAAAGAGTAAAACCCTAATTCGAACTCGACAGGAATTTTAAAAATTTTTAAAAAAAATTTCACAGTTTGAATTGCTTTAGTTTATTTAGTTTATAAAAAAGCAATTTTAATGGACTTACCCTAATGCCATTTAATCTAAAAGCTCTAAGTTCCTCTTTATAAATAATCCATTTACTTTTTAATCCACTATTACTAATCCCCCCTGTAAGCATCTTAACTAATTTTATATTTAAATAGTAAGCTGAAACATTATTGACCTCTAGAAATCTTAGGCACAATTCAAAATCTCCCCCAATTTTAAAAATATCATTATAGCCTCCTAATCGTTCATATACAACTTTTTTACAATAAAATGTTGGGTGCGCGGGCATCCATGCCTTTTTCATTAACCCTTTTTTATATGGTTTAGAGATCCAATTCCTAATAATTTTCCCTTTTTCATTAATATAATTTAAGTTTCCATAAACAATATCTGTTTTATTATTTGAAAACGCATTTACAATCTCTTTAACCGAATTATTGTCATAGAAAATATCATCTGCATTTAAAAACCCTATTACATCTCCAGTGGCTAATTTTAGACCCTTGTTAAATGCGTCATATACTCCATTATCTGGTTCAGAAATTATTTTTGAAATATGTGAATAAGATTTACAAATTTCCAAAGTTTTATCACTAGAGTTACCGTCAATGATAATGTGCTCGATATCTTTATAGGATTGCGTAAATACAGAATTTAGAGTTCTAGTCAATGTAGCTTCTGCATTAAAAGTAATCGTTATAATAGAAATTTTCATTTTAAGAGTTTAAAAACAATTAGATACACTATTCTCCAGGTTTTAATTTTTGAATGTTCAGTTAGAGCAGCATTAATGAATAATGGGTTTATAAATAATTTTAAATTCATTTTTACTAACTCTTTATGAAAACTAATATGTTCACAAACTTCATTACCAAATTTGTCTATGCCTTTATATCTTGCTCCAAAATCAAAACACTGCCTCTTGTAAATTGCAATACCTCCAAAAGCTGATTCAACTTGAATCCAATTATTATTCATTGGTATTTTTATCATTTTTGAATAAATATTCACATATTTATTTATTAAAGAATATGAAAAGGGTTTAAAAAAGCTAAGCTGTTTGTATGGGTCTACAGGATTCCATAAATTATGCCTTAAAGCCCAAATATCATAGTAAGGTCCGTTTTGATTAGCTGCACACATATCCCAATCTGATCTAATGAAACAGCTTGTAATTGAATCAGCATTCAATTCCTTATTTATATCATCGAGATCAGAGATAATAACATATGAAACGTCCTTATAATTTTTTTCTATTTCTTCAATATATACGTTTCTACAAAACGCCAATCTTTGTGTTCGAGATGGTAGCTTATCAGCTAAATTCCCAAAAGAAATAAATTTAAAGTTATCTATTTTAGTTGATAGTTTTGAAAGCTCCAAGATTGTTTGGTCTGAACTGTCAGATTCAATTATTAGAAATTCTAAAGATTTATATTTAGGAATTGAACTTTTTAATCTTTCTATGTCTTTTGCAATTGTATTTTGACAGTTTTTAACAATGCCAACCACTAAAAAAGAAGATTCATTACTTAGGATGCTCATAATAAACCTTCTTTAATTAGGATATTTTTAAATGAAGCGTAATAAGTATGAGTATTATATAAGCTTGACAATTTGGTGGAAACATCTGATCCATTTACCCACTGAGATGTTGGTAATTTTTCAAAATATTCAAAACCTTCAACTACTTTATCAATGTCGTGATCAAATATTTCAAATCCATTTAGTCCGTCGATTAGCAAGTCATCTTTAGAGCCAATATTGTGAGTTAATAATAATTGCATCCCACAAGCAGCTGCCTCACATACAACTGTTCCCCAATGCTCTAATTTACTCAATAAAACAAAAACTTTAGCATTATTCATCCTATCAGCAATCTCATTTGGCTGGAGAAATCCTTCAATAGATAATCCTTTAATTTGTTTAGATATTACTAAATCTCCACTCCCAATAATTCTAAGATTCCATTTCCCACCACTCGCTTTATACATTTTAAAAGCATTAACCAATAAATCAATTGATTTCCTTTTTGTTAGCTGACCGACATATAAAAATTCATCATTCCTGTCCAAAATTAATTTTGTGCTTTTAAATATACCCTCATAAGCTCCATACAATCCAATATGGATATTCTTAGGATTCATGCCTAAAAAACGCATTAATTTTTTTGCCTTAATCCCAGGAACTAAGGCGCCGTTAAACTTGTTTTTAAGTAATAATCTAAAATAAATACTCCCAAATACCTGTCTTAAAGAAAACCTTAAATCATTATCAACAGAAACATAAACTTTTGCATTATTATTCTTTCTAATATAATCTCCATATTTTAAAATTTCTTTATTATTCCACCCAGTGTGAATGAATAAGTTTTTGTTGTTGAATTTTTTTATGAGATAACTTGAATCAAAATTATCATTCAGCCAAATTATTTCTTTATTAAGAGAAATTTCTAAATCTTTAAAAGGGACCCTTGGTTTAGTTGCAATAATTTCAACTTCTGGATAATTTTTAATTACCTCTCTTAAAATTAAACCGCAAACAGGAAATCCTTCCCAATAAATTAATGGTTTTAACTTTTCCATTTATTGTTTCTTAATTTTTCCAAATAATCAATAAGATCAACTTTAGGTTTCCAGCCTAGATTTGAAAGTTTTTTAATGTCTAAATCTGCAGTTAGCCTATTACCTTTCCTTTCGGGTAACATTTCTATTTCTCCTCCAAAAAATTCTGCAACTTCTAAGATCGTGTATGTCTTTGGGTTTCCTATGCAATAGTTGTCTCCATTTCCATTCTTAGCTACGAGAAGTAGGCCGCTGACAATATCAGATACATGAGTAAAATTTCTTAGTTGAATTCCAGGTTTTACAACAGATAATTTTAAATTGTTTCTCATTTTAGCAGTAAACAATGCTATTAAAGTAGCATATTTACCTTTTGAAATTTCTCTTGGACCATAGGCATTATAGAAATACACAATGGCATAATCTATATCAAACCATTTTCCATAATTCTTAATTAATTCTGTATTTGATGCTTTTGTCCAAGCATATGGAGAGTTATCTTTTGTCAATCCATTATCTCCAAATTTTGTGCTACTACCGGCGTAAACTATTTTACACTTATTTTTTCTTACAAACTCAATAACAGCAAGAGTACCTTCAATATTACTTTTAACAACTAATTCAATATCCTCAAAACTTTGCTCAACTCTTGAATACTCACCTAGATGAAATATTAAATCTGGAATAAATTTAATTTTATCACTTATCTCACCAGAAGAACCTTTGATGTATGTTACATTATCTATGTGATTATCTGTTGATCCTGTAAAATAGTTGTCTAAACAGTATACTTCATTATCAAAACTCAATGCTTCACATAAATGGCTGCCAATAAACCCTGCTCCTCCAATTACTAATATTTTCATAATTATATCTTATTGGTAAACTCTTGATAAACAGACTTTATACCAGTCTCTAAATCTATCTTTGATTTCCAACCATTTTTAATTAATTTATTTGAATCTAATAGTTTTCTAAAGGTGCCATCCGGTTTACTATTATCCCATTGAATAGCACCTTGATGACCCACAATTGATTGGACTTTCAATGCCAGTTGCTCGATTGAAATTTCATAACCACTTCCAACATTATATAAATCGGATTCTAAATTGTTTAACATTGAAAATAGTATTGCCTCAGCTAAATCATTTACGTGTAAAAACTCTCTCAAAGGTTTTCCTGTGCCCCATAAAAATACATCTGAATGATTATTTAATTTAGCTTCATGAAATTTTCTAATTAATGCAGGTAAAACATGAGAATTATTTAAATCATAATTATCGTTTGGGCCATAGAGGTTAGTTGGCATTAAACTTACATAATTTTTCCCCTTATACTTATTAAGAGCCTCAATTGCCTTTACACCAGAAATTTTAGCTATAGCATACCATTGATTAGTTTCCTCAAGTGGACCTGTTAAAAGGTACTCCTCATTTATTGGCTGCGGTGACATTTTAGGATAAATACAAGAGCTACCAAGGAAAATAACCTTTTCTGCGTTATGATTTTCAGAAGCAGTGATAAGATTATTTTGGATCAATAAATTATCCATTAAAAAATCATAGCCATATGTGTTATTTGCATTAATACCACCAACTTTTGCGGCTGCAATTATTACTACATCTGGTTTTTCTTTTTCAAAAAAATCAAATACATTTTTTTGATCTCTTAGATCAAGCTCCTTACTGGTCTTGAAAATCAGATTACTATAACCTCTTGATTTAAATAATCTAACACATGCAGATCCAACCATCCCATTATGTCCTGCAATATATATTTTAGAACTTTCATCTATCATTATTCAAAATAGTTATAGGTCTTAAAATTATTTTCAATTAAAAATTGATCTTTAGTCATTAATTTCAAGTCTGATTCCATCATATCATTAACCAACTCTTCTAAATTTGTGGTAGCTTGCCAACCCAATTTTTTTTTGGCTTTTGATGGATCTCCAATTAATATATCGACCTCTGTAGGTCTGAAATATCTTGGATCAACTTTAATTATTTCCTTACCTACTTTAATTTGATAATTTGGGTTGCTGCATGAACTAACTTTTCCAACTTCATTTATACCCTTGCCGGAAAATATAATTTCAATACCCAAATACTTAAACGCCATTAAGACAAAATCTCTTATTGAGGTAGTCTTACCAGTAGCAATCACCCAATCTTCAGCCTCATCAGCTTGTAAAATCATCCACATCATTTTAACATAATCTTTAGCGTGACCCCAATCTCTTTTGGCATCTAAATTTCCTAAATATAGTATGTCCTGTAGCCCAAGACCAATTCGAGATGCTGCTCTTGTTATTTTTCTAGTAACAAAAGTTTCTCCTCTAACTGGTGATTCATGATTAAAAAGAATACCGTTACAAGCAAAAATATCATACGCCTCTCTATAATTAACAGTAATCCAATATGCATACATTTTTGATACTGCGTAAGGAGACCGGGGGTAAAAAGGAGTAGTCTCTGACTGTGGTATTTCTTGTACCTTACCATATAATTCAGAAGTGGAAGCTTGGTAAATTTTAGTTTTCTTTTCAAGGCCTAATAATCTTACTGCCTCTAAAATTCTTAACGTCCCAATACCATCTGTATTGGCGGTGTATTCAGGAATTTCAAAGGAGACTTTAACGTGACTCATTGCTGCTAAATTATAAATCTCATCTGGCTGAATTTCTTTAATTAATCTTATGAGATTTGTACTATCAGTCATATCTCCATAATGGAGAATAAAATTTTTATTAACTGTATGTGGGTCTTGATAAATATGATCGACTCTATCGGTATTCAATGAAGAAGATCGTCTCTTTAAACCGTGGACAACATATCCTTTATTTAATAAAAATTCAGACAAATAAGCACCGTCCTGCCCTGTAACACCTGTTATAAATGCGATTTTATTCATTTTTTAATTCTTTAATTCTTTTTCCTGGATAAAAGGTTTCCCCTCCAATACTATACGGCTCAAGGATATTACCCTCTGCCCATTCATTAAATGCTTTAATGAAAACAATATCTTGCCTTGAATTACTTTTTTTTAAAATCTCAATTTGTGACGAAATTAATTGGCTAATATCGCCTCTTATTATAGTCCCTCTATTTTTATAACGAGGAGTATTATCCCATCCACTTAATATACAAGAAATTACATTTGGGTTATTATAAATATAATTCTTGAAACTTTTTAAATAATCTTTTTGGCTTAATATTACTGGTCTTTTTAAAAGTCCTAGTAATTTTAAAACTTTCTGGAATTTGTATGAAATTAGAGGTGAATAAATCTCACCTGGTGGAAAACTAGAATGGTCATAAATAAGTCCTGACAAATCAATTTTAAATTTATCCTTAGGTAATACAAAATGTATCCTTTTTTTAAATTTTTTATAAGTAAGATTATCTAAAATTTTCATGTGCTGAAGAACTCCCAGTGAATCTCCATGATTTACTTGTAAAAGAAAATTACCCTTAATTTTTATATATCTATCATCATTAAAAAAATCTTTTAAATATTCAAAATGTTCAATAGCTGACGCTTCTGAATAAGTTTGCTTAAAAATAACCTGATTATCTTCTCCTTGCCACGCTTTAGTCCAATCAGCATTGGCCCAAGCTAAACAATAATTTTGATCAATCCTCTTGTCTTTTAAGTGGAACTCAGGTACTTTTTCTAATGTTTGAAAGCCATTTCCAAACCAATAATGCCAATAAACCAATCCATCTATATTAATATCTTTTGTATAAGCGATAACTTTTTTTATGTCTTTTGGGTCACTTAAATTATAATAACCAAGCAATTCGGGTTTATATGGTTGGTAATGTCCCGAATAAAGTGGTTTAGCATTGTTTGTACTAATCCAATCTGTAAAATTTTTACCCCAAAAATTATCGTTTTCTGGCGTGGGATAGAATTGAGGTAAAAAATAAGAATAAATCTTCATTACAACGATTTAATTATGTCTAATAATTCTTCCGATAAATTCTCACTAAATAACTTATCATTTATCAATGAAGTTGGTATGTCATCTATATTAATATTCATAAGCTTAGAAATAACATCTTGTTCAAACCTCATTTTAATTAATTTAGCTGGATTACCTCCATAAATTGAGTAGGGTTCAATATTTTTAGTTACCACAGAACCAGCAGCAATAATTGCGCCTTTACCTATCTCTATTCCTGATAAAATAATCGAATTTGCTCCAATCCATACTTCATCATTAACGATTATATTCCCCTTTGAATATGAGTCTAAAACTTCTGTTTTAACAATCATAGATAAAGGAAATGTCGTAAGCCTTTTGTAATAATGATTTTCATTTAAAAAAAATCTTACGCTAGGCCCAATTGATACAAAGTCACCAATTTTTAGAACAAATTCTGATTTAATTAAAAAATCATTTAAAAATAACTCTCCATAAGATTTATTACCAACTGTAACATTATCAATTTTAAAGACATTTTGAGGAATAACAGAATTGTGCTTGTTTAATAGCTTCCACTTTATTCTAAAAAAAAATAGTTTGATATACGCAATCATTTATATGAACTTAAAAAATATTTTAAAAATTAAGGTTTTAGAACTTTGATTTTATTTTTTGAAACAAGCGTTTAACTTTTTTAATAAAAGTCCATGACTTCCCTCCTAATTTATTCCATTTTTTATCATATTGATTCCATGTATCATTTGTAATACCATTCCAAAATTTCAATGTACCAAATGAATGTATTAGTAGAGCGTCATTTCCAAAGTTTGATGGATGTGGAGTGTACTTTCTGTTTTCTAATACATCATACTTAATTTTAAAATGCTGAATCATAAAGTCAAAAATTGCCTGTTCTGCTAAGTATAAATTATTTGCATACTTATATAAATATTCAATACAGAAATCATATTTCTTATTAAAATCTTCTAAATGATCTTGTAAAACGAAAAAGCAAGCACAAATGCCTTCTTGCTCCATGTCAAATTCTTCAACGTCCTCGTATAACTGATCTGAAACTCTGGCATCTCCTGGAATCATTGAAATTCCATGAGTTGATTTATTTAATAAAAATGAAAGGTCTTTTAAAATAACAATGTCAGGATCTAGGTATATAACGTTCTTGAACTCATTTAGAAGTTTTATACATTCATATTTGGCAAAAGCCATTTCTGTAAAATGCGAAAGTGTAGATTTATTAAATATATTAATGTCTGCTGGTAATTCGTATTTTATGAATTTTACATTACAAATTTTTTGAATTATATTTTTTTCGTTTGATGAGATACCGTTGTGGTAAATAACAAATACATCTGCAATAGATGGACATAAATCTTTAATTTGAAAAATTAAGTTAGCTACAGCAAATGTTAAATCTTTTGATATAGTAAAAACAACCGCATTCTTTTTCATTTAATATATTTTTTTAATACCTCTATAGATTTATCGACTGTAAAATTCTCTTTTACGAAATTTAATCCACTCTTAGCAATTTCCTCAGCTTCTTCTAAATTAGCTTGATAATATTTAATTTTTATAATTAAATCTTCAAGAGAACCGTCATAAGAAACATAATGAATTCCACTTATTAAACCTATATCCTCGTAAAAATGATTTAAAACACCAAAATATAAATTACCACAAGACATTGACTCGACAAAACTAATACCTGGAGTGCCTATTATTTCCTCAGGAATTACAGAAAATTTATGATCATTAAAAAGATCAACAATGTTTAATTTATAATAGGATCTATCATGAGAATAATCTCTGACTTTAATACCTAACTTTTTTTTAAAAATAATCAATATAGATTTTATATCATATTTAATTACCTCGAACAAATTAGGACTATAAGCTTCATTTGATATTGGGTCTATAATAGAATAAATATAGTTTTTAATGGAAGGCCCCTTTTCATATATAACTTTTCTAAACGGTTGTAAATATTTAGTTCTAAAAAAGGACGAAAATTCTATATCAGTAACCTCAGCAATAGTTCCTGATGCCAAACAAATATTTAGTCTATTCTTAAATGGTTTTATATCCTGAAATCTTTCGCTTGGAACAAAAGGTAATATGTCGCATTTCCCATTAAACCATGAAAAATAATTTTGAAAAAACTCAATTTTATTCAAATTGCTTTCATAAAGAAATAAATCAATGGAAGATTCTTTTAATGCATCTGAGCCATTATTAATGTTATAAGCGTAATGGCTCATGTGAATAATCTTATTCAGTTTTGCCTGCTTAAGATTATTTATTAATTCCAAATTTCTTACGTTAAAAACTCCATGATAAAATGAGAAGAATGAATCATCTTTTGTAAAAGATTTCAAATCATCTACAAAAATAAATTTATCATAATCTAATCTGTTAAAAAGACACCACAGTTTAAATTCTAATTTATAAGAATTTAAAAATCTTAAAACTTTAAAAATATTAGATTTAAAATTTTTATCTTTAAGTACATATATATCTTTATTTGAATTATAAATATGGTTAAAGATATAATCATATTTCCCCATACCTCTTTTACCCTCAAGAAATACTCTTACTGGCTTAAAAAACCAAATTCTATGTGGATTATATAATACAACCCCCATACTACTTACCCTTTAAAATTTTAAACATATTACTCTCTAATTGATAAACTTTATTGAATTGACTTAGTAAATCTAAATCATGGGTAATTAAAATAATTGTCAATTTACCTGACAAATTTGAAATGGTTTTCATGATTTTATTTGACATTTTATTATCTAGTGCTGAAGTTGGTTCGTCTAAAATTAAAATCTTTGGGTTATTGTATAGAGCTCTTGCCAAACCAATTCTTTGAATTTCACCTCCAGAAAGAAACGAACCCCTTTGACCAACTATTTGATCTATCCCATCTTTTAAATTATTTATAAACTCCTCTAAACCAGAATCTAATATAACTTGATTTAATCTTTTCAAATTAATTTCTACATCTGGAATTCCAAAAGCAATATTATTTTTAACTGAATCATCAATTAGATAAGTATGTTGAGGAACATATCCGATCAATGAATGCCAAGCTGACAAATTTGAATGAATAGATTTATTTTTATAAAATATGTTTCCTTTAGTTGGAATTAATAAGCCCATAAATATGTCGATAAACGTACTTTTCCCCGATCCTGAAGGTCCTATAATACCTATAGTATCATTAATTTTGATATCTAAATACAGATTTTTGAAAATTAGTTTTCCTTTATGTGAAAAAGACAAATTATTTACAATAATAGATTCATTAGATAATTGTGTTTCTTGGGTATTTAAAGTATTTGACTCCCCAACTCTATTTATTTCTTTATAAATTGTGTCAATTGAAGCGTCATAGAATTTTAAACTTTGATATGATGCTAAAATTTTATTAAGAGAAGGCATCAACCTAAAAAGAGCAGTAATAAATAGACCTAAAGTTGTAATTACATTCAAATTATTCTCATTATAATCTCCGTTCACAAATAAAAAGCTTAGTAACCCTAGAATTATTATAAATTCAATAATATAACGAGGTAATTGGGATAAAGTAGTTTGCATTGAAACATATTTTGATCTTTGGATATTTAGATCAAAATAAGTCTTTCCGAAAAAATTTATTTTATTGGATAAAATAATTGTCTTTATAGCTCCAAAAGCATCTGTTGATGTTTTAGCCAGTTTACTGTCAATGGATTCTCTTTGCAATCCAAAATAAGCAACTCTTTTTTTTGTAATGAAAACGATGGAAAAAATAATAAAAGACAATAAAATACTTAGCCCAATAGTATATAGTGGCTCTATATACAGTAAGGTAGCTAAAATTGATAATACAAGAAAAGATTCAACAAAAAGAGTTAAAATATTTTGACAATATGCATTAAAATAACTAACCTCAACTTGCAAATTTTTAACTAAATATGAATTGTTTGAAGAGACAAAAAAAGAGTAGTTATTACTTAAGTATTTTAAAAATAATTTATTCCCAACATTAGAATTTAAATTAGCTAAAAAAATATTTTGTCTATACGTCAAAATAAAAAAATATAAAGTTTTAATCGAAAAGATTAAAAGAACAAGCAAAATAAAAAACTTGGAGAAATTAATATTATTTTCGAAAAATGAGTAAAACCATTTTATCAGTGATAAATTATTTAATTCTTCACCCTTTTGTCTTAAAACTATATCAATCAAGGGTGCTATACTTGCCAAACTAATTATCTCAAGCACCAGACCCATAAAAACTAAAATAAATAACAAAATCAGAGACAATTTTTGTCTTTTTTCTAATATGAAATTGATTTTCTTTAATTGATTTATCATTATGAGAGAGTTATTCTAAAAAAAATGGAAACATTTGATATGCTTTAATTTTTTTAAGTATAAATGTTATTAGCTAGCGAAGTTCAACTTATAATACCTTGTCAAATTGGTTGTGCAAAAAATTTGTTCCTCAATTTTGTATTTTGGCTTTACCTTTTTTAACCAGGAATAGAATGCCTCTGGAACTTCATCTGGATGACAGCCCCAATCATCAAAAAGCAAAAAAAGAGGAGTGTTTCTGTTTTTTAAATATTTTTCGATTATTTTCAAAGCCATATGGGTAGAGGATCCTAAGTCAGCATCGAGATGAAAGACAGCAACTTCTTGAGATTTTCGATAAAGTTCACTTGCGACAAGAGGATCGTTGAAGTGTTGTATCACCAATATGAAAAGATTTGTATCCAAAATGGCCTAACCTCATAGAAAAACCTCTTATTGCCATACCCACTTTTCCAGCACCACAAGTTACAATAGTGTTTGATTTTTGAATTAAATCTACTAAGCCTTTTATTTCCTCTTGACTAATTTTTTTTAGTACAATTGAAATCTCAGATAGTATATCCTCTGTATAATTTTTCATGTTACTTATTTAATTAATTTATAAAATCTGATTTTTGATATAATCTTTAATCGACCATGATGCCTTCCATCCAAGTTTCTCGGTTTTTTCAGTAATTATATCTGCAACCATTCTGTTTCCTGGGCGCTCTGGCAAAATTTTTACATTTCCGCCAAACATTTGAGCAATTTCCATTACTGTAAATGACTCAGAAGATCCAATTCCAAAATCATCTCCATGACCATTTTCTCCAACCAAAATTAATCCATTAATAATATCTTCTACATGTGTGAAGTTTCTCCTTTGACTGCCAGGTGAAACAACTGTCATATCTTCATTTTTAGATTTTAATTGAGTAAATAGACCTATTAACGTGGCATACTTTCCACTACTAATCTCTCTGGGGCCATAAACATTGTAAAAATATGTGATTGCATATTTAACATCAAACCAATTTCCATAGTTTAAAACTAATTCTGTATTAGTTGCCTTGCTCCAAGCATATGGGCTCTGAGACCTTCCTAAACCTCCATCTCCAAATTTAGTGCTACTCCCTGCGTATATTATTTTTGCTCCTGTTTTTCGAGTAAATTCTAAAACTGCAAAAATCCCATCTTTATTATATTTCCAAACTTTTTTAATGTCATCAAAACTTTGTTCTACTCTTGAATACTCACCTAGATGATAAATGTAGCTTGGCATAATATTTACTAGTTTTTGTATTTGCGATGTACTCCCTTTAATATAATTGACACCATCTATATGGTTTTCTATAGATCCAGTGAAATAATTGTCTAAAGAATATACTTCATAGTTTAAACTTAGAAGTCTCTCGCATAAATGTGATCCTATAAAACCCGCTCCACCGGTCACTAAAACTTTAATTTTCGAATTCATTTGAATATAATATTTGTAATCTCGAGTCGTTTGTGATTTTTATCTTTAAAAGAAATTTGAATATCTTGATCATTTATTTTCCAGTCAATTCCTAATTCAGGATCATTAAAGGCTATTCCTCTATCAGACTCTTCATTATAATAATTATCAACTTTATATGCAAAGACCGCTGTTTCACTTAAAACAACAAACCCATGAGCAAATCCTTTTGGAATAAATAATTGCTTTTTATTCTGATCGTTTAACTCAATTGAAATGTGTTTCCCAAAAGTTGGAGAATCTTTTCTAATATCAACAGCAACATCTAAAACGCTTCCCTGAATTACTCGAACTAATTTAGCTTGCGCAAATGGTGGCTCTTGATAATGCAAACCTCTTAGAACTCCATATGTAGATTGAGATTCGTTGTCTTGACAAAACTTAACATCATATTCTAAAAATTCATTTAATTCATTCTGCTTAAATGACTCAAAAAAATAACCCCGCTCATCTGAAAATACGTCAGGCTCAATTATTATTACATCAGATATTTCTGCTTTACTAAATTTCATGCATTTTTTTCTCGTTCGCTATTCTAATTAAATATTCCCCGTATGCGTTTTTTTTAAGTGGCTCTGCTAATTCAAGTAGCTGGTCTTTTGAAATATAGCCCTTTAAGAAAGCTATTTCTTCTAGGCATGCCACTTTAAGACCCTGCCTATGCTCAACTGCTTGAATAAAATTAGATGCCTCTAAAAGGCTTTCATGCGTTCCGGTATCTAGCCATGCATAACCTCTACCTAATAACTCAACTCGAAGGTTTTTATCTTCCAAGTATTTTTGATTAACAGAAGTAATTTCTAATTCTCCGCGTAAACTAGGTTTTACATTTTTAGCAATTTCAACAACACTATTTGGGTAGAAATATAGTCCAACAACAGCATAATTACTTTTAGGATTATTTGGTTTCTCTTCAATGCTTAAAGCATTTCCAAAATCATCAAAATCAATTACGCCATACCTTTTAGGGTCGTTTACGTAATATCCGAAAACAGTCGCTTTTTGTTTTTCGGTTACATTTTTTAAAGATTTTTCTAAAATCTTAGTAAGACCCTGGCCATAAAATATATTGTCTCCAAGTATAAGGCAAACATCATCTTTGCCTATAAAATCCTCTCCAATAATAAAAGCCTGCGCTAAACCATCAGGAGAGGGCTGTTCTTTATAAAATAATTGGATGCCTAATTCTCTTCCGTCTCCTAAAAGTCTTTTGAAATGCGGTAAATCGATAGGTGTTGAAATAACAAGTATTTCTTTTATTCCAGCAAGCATAAGAATAGAAAGTGGATAATAAATCATCGGCTTATCACTTATTGGAAGTAACTGCTTAGACACCCCTTTTGTAATTGGGTATAATCTAGTTCCAGAGCCTCCTGCAAGAATAATTCCTTTCATTTTACAATTTCTTAAGCAGCCAACTACTTGACTGTATTTTATCTCCAAGGCCGTCAATGAGTGCGACATTCATTTCTTCACAAATAGGCTTCTCTGGAATGGTATCATTATTCTGATCTCCTCCATTAGCAAAACCAAGCTCAAACTCTTCTCCAAACTGCTCAGCAATCATTTTAATGGTAGCGCATACGGTTCTATCGCTATCAATAGATAGAATAGCTTTATCTACGGCTTTAATGTTAGAAACTATAATCATGCGCTCGTTTTCATCCTGAAACTCCTTACTTCCCTTAAGAGCTCTGGATCAATTGTTTTTCCAGAACCATTTCTTCCTTCCAAACCCCCTAATAAGCCAGTTAAACATAAAGCTATTTTCATAAAATTTATTGGTACACTAAAGACTCTGATTACAGTTTTATTTAAATTATTAAATTAAAAAAGGTGATATGAATATTGACTTAGTATTAACCTTTATATGCTCGGATTTGTGTAATTAAAAAATTCTTGTTAAACACTATTTTATCTAAAACGGTAAGTTTTACACCATCAATAATTATGTTTAGCTCAGAAAAAGTGGTGTTTTCAAAACAATGAGAACTAACGACATTTAATTCTATTAAATTTACTGAATTAAAAAAATCTAAATTAAATTTTAATAAGGCATCTTTTCCTTTAATTAAATTATCCCAATCTTCTAGTATAATTTCGTCGTCAAGTAATTTTGATAGGCCTTCGATGTTCTTAGTCTGCCAAAGTTTAATGTATTTGGCTGTCATTGATTCAAATTGATTCATTATTATATTTCTATTTCTGATATCCCAAAATTTCGAGTGATATTAACTGCTGACGCTGTTTTAGTTCCGTTTGGTTTGTCGTCATTTATTAAGATTCTTGGTCCTCCTCCTATCCCCATCACTAATTGATCATAAATGATTCCTACTTCAGCCAATTGTCTCTCTGTGTTTGCTCTTAACGACTCTTTTCTTCCCGTTACGAGGATGATGATGTACCCTTTTGCATCCCATTCAGAAAACTTTTCGATAGTTCCCGGAAGTAATTCTAGTTGTTTTTTTGGAATTGCATTTTTCCATGGTAATTCATGTTTCACAAGAGTTCCATCAATGTCGCAAAATATTGTTTTTGGTCTATAGTCCATTTAATGATTTTAATTTATTTTTTATGTTGTTTTTTATTTTATCGTCTATTTGGGGAAAGTTAATTTTCACTTCGTTTATGAATTCCTTTTGTGATAAGACATAATGTCCACATATTTTTATAAGTTGAATTTTTTCTTTGATAGGATCAAAATCACTCGTTACCCATTTTTCCCAACGCTTTGATTTGTAACAAATTTTCCAAAACCGATTAAAAATTTCAGGATCTTTAATTTCATCTAAATATGTTTGAGTCTCAATAAGCCCAAATTCTGGAGCAATATTAATTGAATCTAAGCCTAACGCCATTTTTTCATGAATTAATACTTCAGGAATATAATCCCCATTATGTTCTTTAGATTTTAAATTATGGGCATTTGCAACTCTAATCATTGATTTTAATCTTTCACTGTCATATGAACCTGTATTTGATGTTGAGGATAGAGATGTGCCTGATTGAATAACAAGATATTGAATCTGATTATATGCAGAATTTGTTAAACTTTTTTTTAAGTCACCTACCAAATCATCAAGTTCTGAAGGCTCTAAACGCCTAATGCTTTCCTCTGTTCCAACTTCAAATTCAACATTAGGGTTAAGCTTATGGCAAAATGTGATCATTTCATGTGTCCATTTTAAACCATCTTGATACTTAGGATATTTTTTCCATGGATCTATATGGATTAGATCCATATATTTACAGTCATGCTTTAAAGACTCATAACCGTCATCATCGGTATATCCTTGTCCAGGTCCCGAATGATCTCTTTTTATAGTTATACTCTTTGCATATTCCGAAAACTCTTTCGTTGTCCAGTTATTGCAATAGCCCCCATTGTGTTCTATTTGTCTTCTACTTGGAATTAGGCCTAATTTGATATCTGTTGATGCTTGAAATTCAATTATTGCATCAACAATGTTTTTTGACATAGGCCCTATAAAAAATTTAATGTTCATTGAGTATATAATTTAAATTGTTCTTCTGCTTGAAGTCTAGCTATAATTTTTCCATCATATTCAGTTGGTCTTGCGTCGATAAGATTGTTTTTGTTATCGATTTTTATTGGAGTAGCATTGAAAATTGTTCTATCAGAATTTTGTAAATCAGACCAATTCTTTCGAGTGATTATATCAAAGGGAATTTTCATTTTATTAAAAGTAAATTGAGCTGCTCTACTAAATCCTCCATTACCCGCAAGTAAAACAGAAGAAGGAATCTTTGCCTGTAACAAATAATTTTTAATGCCAATCCAATCAGTATTGTAAGCAATTAATTTACCCTCTTTATTTATAACTGTATTGCAACTACCTATGGTTTGAGCTATATCATCTATTTGATCTACATAATTCAAGATTTCTATTTTGAAAGGCATACTTACGGCAAATCCAGAAATTCCAAGAGTTTTCACTGCTTCAACTGATTTTTTTATATTGTCTGAAAAGAAAGACTTGTAAAGTGCATTAACATTATTTTGCTTAAACTTCTCATTAAAAAAAATACAACCGTTGTTCCCTGGATTTATAGAAAAAGAACAGAAAATTTTAGTGTCTTTATCAATCAACATCAGCAAACATTTCTATTGATTTGAACCATAATATTTGACTAAAGCTACCCTCATGTAAAGGAGCCATATTTAGAAATATAATCCCAGTTAAATATTTGACATAATTTAGGTCATACCCTTTTTCAATTAGCCATTGTTCATACAAAATTTTAAATTTCGAAAGGTTTTGAGAGATCTCAATATTAAAATTTACGATTGAGTCTCCCTTTTCAAAGGTAAATGGATCTTTAGTTTTTACATCAAAATAATTAAAAATTAGACCCCCATATAACTTGGCAAAATCATAATATAAATCTCCTCCACTAGTGCTATCTGCAAATGACTCTCTCCAATCAATATAAAAGAATTTATTTTTATTTCCTTGATAAATAATATTATCAAACTGAAGGTCACCATGAAATAAATTATAGTGTTTTGATAGTTTAAATTTATCCCAGCTCATCCCATTTAAATAATCGTTCATGGGTTTATGATTGGTTTTATTTATCACAAAAGAATCATTTAGATATTGATTTCCGTTCTTCTTAGTAAAAGAATCGACTCTTGATTTTGTTTTTTTAATATAAAACTCCGTAATACCATCTGCCGAAATTGTATTGAGCTCTGAGGTATTAATCAAGCCCTCAAAAAAGTCTAGAAACTTAATATAGGTTTTTAAGGAATCTGCTTCGTAAAGTGTCTTTCCTTCCATCCATTTGTATTTAATAAAATGAGGGGATGATTGAAAATTTTCTGGAATAAGTGCTCCCAGCTTTTCAGCTCTTTTAGAAATATTGCTTATTACTTTTGAACTAGGATTAAATTTTATAAAGCTATCTCCGACATAGGTGATTTGACCAGTATTTTTTTTTAGTGAAATTGGGGTGTCATTGAAATACTTTTTGGTTGCATTGAGGTCGTCTAAATTTCCTGTATCAAACCACTTTAATTTTTTTGCTCTAAAAGTATTATATTTTTCTATATTCTTAAAAGCGTGGACAATTTCACCATGATTCATGTTGGCTTCTAGTTCTTCCCAAAAAATAGCATGATCCCAAATACTCGCTATTCCTGTAAAAGCATGTTTATGTCCATTGGTTGATTTTTCCTTAAAATCCAATATATTATTCATTTCATCAATATCCATTGTAGAATATTTCTCTGGATAACTCGTCTCTTGAACGCCAAGCCAATTACCATCTAAATGAGGAATAGGTGACTCAATTATACAATCAGAAACAATAAAGTAAAAAGGTCGTTGCAAATGAGCTTTACAAAGGGATGCTGTTGATCCGGGGCCTGAATTTGGATCGTTATAATTTTTTATATCTACAAAAATGAATTTTCGTTCAGGAAATGACAACTTTAAAAACTCCCTCAATTCATCTCCCTTATATCCTAAGGTTACAACAAAATCATAGCTTTCTGGAAATTTTTTTATTATCCTTGAAATGATTGCTTCATTATTGATCGGAAGTAACGCCTTGTTTATGTGTTTTGTCAATTGAGACAACCTTGAGCCTAATCCAGCAGAAAGAATTAATACTGCTGGAGTATTGTGTTCTGATTCAATTTTTCCATCCTCACGATTAAATTCATCATTTATTCTAAAAACATCATCCACCTCTGGAGTTGAAACTTCTTGAAGAATGATGTCTGTAATGGCAATTACTCTGTGTTTTTTTGGTGGTGTTACGTTAAAGAAATCTCCAGCACTCATTATTTTTTTCTGTACTATTCCTTCATCGTCTTCTAACCAAACTTCTGCTTTTCCTTCAATAATATAATTAGTTTCTTTTTTGAAATTATGATATTGATAACTTGTTTTATATCCTGCATTGATATATATCCTTTTATAACAATACGCATCGTTTAATTCTAGCCATTCTTCCTTGCCCCAGGGCTTGTGAACTACTTTATACATTTAAATAAATTTTATGTTTGAATTTATGTTTACTAAAATATATTGTTTTAAAAAATTCTTCAATCTTTTCTTCATATTCTAATGATTTTTACTACTGCTGGTAGGTGAGATTTTTTTTGTAAAACTAATACTCTTTTCATCCTTTTCCAATTGAATAGATACTTGATGAAAGAATACCTCTACCATCAAAAACTATAGTCTTTGAAAAGTCTAAACTTTTAAACGCCTCCCACTCGGTTAAAATGGCTGTCGCGTCAATACTGAGGTCTAATTCATTCACAGAATCAAGGACTGAAATTCGCGACTTTAAATCTTCTGTTTCTGACGCCTCCCAATAAAAATCAATATCCTTGAAAATAGATTCTTTGGAAACCATCGGGTCGAAAATTTCTAAAATTGCTCCTGCCTTAAATAACTTTTCAGCCACATAGATTGCAGGGCTTTCTCTAGAATCATTGGTGTTGGCTTTAAAGGCCCAGCCTAATATCGCAATTGTTTTCCCTGTTAAATTTCCTCCAAAGTGATCAATGACCTTTTGAGCAAAGCGATCTTTTTGATAATCATTTATTTTGATTACTTGATGCCAATAGTCTGCCACTTCATCGAGTCCATAATGGCGACAGAGATAAACCAGGTTTAAAACATCCTTTTGAAAACAGCTCCCCCCAAAACCCACAGACGCTTTTAAGAATTTTGGCCCAATTCGATGGTCCATCCCAATGGCTTTTGATAATTCATCAATATTAGCCCCTGTTTTTTCACAGAGTGCAGATAAACTATTGATCGAAGAAATGCGTTGTGAGAGCATGGCATTTGAAGCCAATTTAGCCAACTCCGAAGACCAAACGTTGGTAGTTAAAATTTTCTCTTTAGGAATCCAATTGGCATAGATATCAACTAGGGCCTGAACCGCTTTTTGACCCGTTTCTGATGGATCACCACCAATAAGTACACGGTCTGATCTAAACAAGTCCTCAATGGCCGTTCCTTCGGCTAAAAACTCAGGATTGGAAAGGATTTCAAAGTGTACACCATTTCCCTCCCTATCCAAAATTTCTTTAATCTTTTCAGCAGTACGCACGGGTAAGGTTGATTTTTCAATAACAATCTTATCGGTTTTCGCAACCTGAGCAATATTTTTTGCACAGGCTTCCACAAAGCGTAAATCGGCAGCCATACCTGCTCCCTCTCCTTCTGTTTTGGTGGGGGTGTTGACCGCCATAAAAATCATTTCAGATTCTTCAATGGCCTTATCTACTTCTGTAGAGAAAAATAAATTTCTACCTCGAGCCTCAGCAACTACTTCTGCTAAACCAGGTTCATAAATGGGAAGATTTTCTAAAGGGCCTTTCCAGGCAGCAATGCGCTCTGCATTTAAATCAACTACAGTAACTTTAATTTCAGGACATTTTAATGCAATTACAGCCATGGTAGGTCCTCCCACATAGCCTGCTCCAATACAACAAATGTTTTTTATCTGCATCCTATTTTTTTAAAAGCCACGAAGAAGATTGAATCTTATCGCCTAGACCTTCCAAAAGTCCAATTCCTTTTTCTCTACACACAGTAACTTCTGGAATGCTGTCATTATTTTGATCCCCGCCATTAGCAAAAAACAAATCATACTCAGCACTGTATTCTTTAGCTAAAAAATGCAGCGTGGCGCACTGAGTCTTATCCTTATCAATAGAAACAAGTGCTTTGTCAACAATACCAATGGCCTTTACAATAATAAGGCGCTCATCCTCATCCATAAAGGCTTTACTTCCTTTTAATTCACGTTGCAGATCACTATTCACAATCACCCAAAGCTTATCACCAGCAGCTTTAGCTTTTTCAAAAAGTTCTAAGTGACCCTTGTGTAAAGGGTTAAAATATCCTGAGACTAGTATTGCTTTTAGTTTCATTTACGCTCGGTTATAATCATCTTCAATGCGAACAATATCATCCTCTCCAAAATAGGTTCCTGTTTGCACTTCTATAAAAACAACCTTTTCAAATCCTTTGTTTTCGATTCGATGCTTCACTCCTTGTGGAATTAAAACAGTTTCACCTGTTTTATAATCCTTTACTTCGCCATCTAATGTAATGGTTCCAACACCCAATACTATCGTCCATGCCTCAGAGCGCTTATAGTGGTACTGGTAAGAAAGTCTTCCTCCTGGATCCACTTCAATACGTTTTAGCTTATAGGTGGGCTCATCATGCATTACAAAAAAACGTCCCCAAGGGCGCTCTTCACTTTCTATGGATATCATCGGTTCTCTTTTTCGTTAAACAATACAATATGAGGTTGGGTACTTAAAAATTTAGTGGCTAAATAAAAGCTGATTTCACGCTTAATTAATTTTTCAATCTTTTCTTCTAACTGCGAGATGTAATCCATGTTTAATTGTTCTCCAATTAAAAAGATTTCAATTTTACCAGAATCATTCCCATGCACATAATCTCCCACTAGGATAATTTCTTGGACATCCCCCATGCGTTCCAAAACAGTGTCCACCACATCTTCCAAACCCAAATGTTTGAAAACTACTTTTTGAAGCACTGCAAATAAGGGATGCTTAGTATTGGCTTTATACTCAATTTTATTGTCCACTTTTATTTTCTCTAGATAACCAGCTCCTTGAAGGTGATTGAGTTCCTTTCGGATTGAATTAGTAGACTCCCCCATTTCTGTGGCCAAACCGTTCAAATAACCCCTGTTGGCCTGAGAAATAAAGAACTTAATCAATAGACGCAAGCGGGTTTTGGAAGTAATGAGTTCTCCTAACATAGATTTAGAATCTGTAAAAAAGTATTTTGTGTTTTAATCTTACGTTGATTTTTTTATGGCTCCGCCTGGTCTGTCCCATTTAGGCAAACTAGAATTAACCGATAAGTCATATAAATTAAGTAGCCGCTTTTGAAAGTGTGACAAAGAGTCCCAAACTAGGAAGCTCCAATCTTAATTTATTTTTTAATACATTTTTAATGATTCCACTTTGCCCCTTTAAAGGCCCTGATGGAATGGTATATTCTTTTCCTATTGATAATTTAGAAATCCTCGCTTCATCAAAAATACCTGTCAAATTCTTTTTC
>Ga0233438_10001491_pt1 | contig 25506 bp, 15 predicted proteins | sample SI_123_September_FD_182720 | JGI IMG/M metagenome (GOLD analysis project Ga0233438, IMG submission 182720) | Seawater microbial communities from Saanich Inlet, British Columbia, Canada - SI_123_September2016_10_MG | ecosystem: Environmental > Aquatic > Marine > Inlet | place: Canada: British...
TCGATGAAAGCAGTTGGTATTCAAGAAGCACAATTATTTAACGTGCATCTAGGTTTTCCTAAAGGCCCTGTTAAATATCTAAGCGAAGAATGGTTAGATTTATTCAAGTTTTCTGCAGAAGAAGCCAAACGTTTAGATTTAGAATTGGCTTTTCATAATAGTGCAGGTTGGTCGTCTTCTGGTGGGCCTTGGGTAACTGAAGAAAACGCGATGCAAACTGTCGTTTTTAGTGAACTCTTAATTTCAGGTGGAAAAACAATTAAAGAACAACTTCCAAAACCAGAAACAAAATTTGACTATTATAAAGACATTTCAGTTTTGGCATTTCCAAAGCCAAAAGCAACGAAAAAAATAGAGGGTTTAGATTATAAAATACTATCCGAACGTGTTCGTAATCATTTATTACCAGACACTAAAGATATTGCTAAAGCTTCAGTAGTTTCAAAAGAAAATGTTATAAACATTACAACAAAAGTTTCTAGTGATGGAGTTTTAGAATGGAATGTTCCAGAAGGCGATTGGATTGTTTTACGATTTGGACACACGCCAATTGGTACAACAAATCGTCCTGCACCACCAGAAGCAAAAGGCTTGGAAGTAGATAAAATGAGCAAAACTGCTGTAGATGCGTATTGGAAAGGTGGAGTTCAGCCCATAATTGACAAACTTGGAGATTTAATAGGAACCACTGTAAATAATTGTTTAATTGATAGTTACGAAGTAGAAACTACCAATTGGACCACAGGTTTTGAGACACAATTTGAGAAATTAAGAGGTTACGATTTAACAACTTATTTACCAACTTTAGCAGGGTATTATGTAGAAAGTGGCGAAATTTCAGAACGTTTCTTATGGGATTTTAGAAGAACTATTGGCGATTTAATCGCCGAAAACTATTACGCTCATTTTGCAGAATTATGTCATAAAAATGGAATGAAATTTTCAGTAGAACCGTATTGGGGTCCTTTCGATAATATGCAAGTGGGTGCAACTGGAGATATTGTAATGTGCGAGTTTTGGAGCGGTGGTTATCCGTTTTTCGATTCGCCAAAGTTTGTGTCTTCCATAGCGCATTTAAACGGAAGTGCAATTGTTGGTGCAGAATCTTTTACCGGAATTGGTGGTTGGGACAAACATCCAGCAAATATCAAGTCAATTGGAGATCAAGCTTGGGCGCAAGGAATTACACGTTTTATTTTTCATACCTATGTACATCAACCTTGGGATGTTGCACCAGGTTTAGCGTTAAGTTATCACGGTTTTGATTTTAATCGATTAAATACTTGGTGGCTGCAAAGCAAAGGTTATATGGATTATTTAGCACGTTCTCAGTATTTGTTGCAGCAAGGTAAAAATGTAGCTGATGTTTTAGTGTTTACAGGAGAATCATCACCCAATATTGGTTTTATAAAACCAGAAATTAAAGCAATGGGTTTTGATTATGATTTAATTGGTTCAAATAAATTAAAAGATTTAACCGTAAAAAACGGAACGATTTATTCCTCTGTTGGAAATACTTATAAAATTTTGATCTTGCCAGAATCTGATTTTATAAAACCAGAAACATTACAAAAAGTAAAAGAATTAGTAGATGGAGGCGCAAAAGTGATAGGTAAAAAGCCTTCACAATCTCCAAGTTTAACCAATTATCCAAATAGTGATGATATCGTTAAAAAACAAGTTGAAGAATTATGGACTTTTGGTTTGGTAAAAGACATTTCAATTGAAACCGTTTTAAGTGAAAAAACTCCAGATTTTAAAGTCGAAGTTGGAGATGCATCTGATTTGAGTTTCATACACAGAAAAACAGATGATGCTGATATTTATTTTATAGCGAATGCCAGAAAAGAAGCAAGAGGAATTATAGCAAGATTTAGAGTTATTGGAAAACAACCCGAATTGTGGAATTCAGAAAAAGGAACTATACTAGATGCTGTCGTTTTTAAAGAAAATGAAGATGGTACCACAACTGTCCCTTTACAATTAGAATCAGAAGAATCTGTTTTTGTCGTCTTTAAAAAAACTGCAAACCCACTACATTTGGTTACTGCTAAAATGGAATTAGATCAACCAAAAGCAGAACCACTTTCTAATTTGAAAATTATAAAAGCAGAATATGGTACATTTTTACAAGAAGGTTTAGTTGATATTACTGATAAAATAAATGAAGCTATAGATGATAGGATATTAGAATTTAAGATGTCTCGTGCTTTTTGCGATTGCGATCCTGCAATGGGATACAAAAAGGAATTCAGAATGGAATATCAAATTGGTGAAACTAAAAAGAAATTAGTTGCAGAAGAACGCGAACATATTTTAATTGAGGCAGGTAATCAAGAACTAAAAGTGTTAAAAGGCGTTTTTGGAAAATTTAAAGCTGAAACCAAAGGTGTACCTAAAAAGTATAAAACCTACGATGTTACTCAATACATTCAAAAACAGATTGCTTCTAATAATTTTAATATTCCAGTTTCTAATAAATTAATAAACGATGCAATTCCTGAAGGCGATAAAACAGCACTGAAAATTACATATGTAACTGAAGGAGAAGAACGAATCATAATAGTTCCAAAAGGTCAGGTTTTAAATTTATCAAAAGATAAAACGAAACCAACATTAATATATAAGGATGATGTTATCAAATGGGTAACACCTCATAAAGGTAAAATAACATATACTAAAGCAACAGGAGAAACAAAAAGTATCGAAGTTAAAACTGTTCCAAAATTAATAGAACTAGAAGGTCCTTGGGATGTCAGTTTTCCATTAAAATCGAATAAAAACATCAATAAAAAGTTTGATAAATTAATGTCTTGGTCAAATATTTCAGAGGACTTTATCAAACATTTTTCAGGAACAGCAACTTATACAAAAGAATTTGTTCTATCTGATGATGTATTGCAATCTGATAAAAACATAGAACTAGATTTAGGAAGTGTTTCAGTAATTGCAGAAGTAATAATTAATGGTAAAAATGTTTCCACCTTATGGAAAGCACCTTTTAGAATAAATGTTGATAATTTTGTAAAAAAGGGAAAGAATATTTTAGAAATTAAAGTTACCAATTTGTGGCCAAATCGATTAATTGGTGATGAAAAACTCCCTTTAGATTATAAACGCAAAGGGAATAAAATTAAAGCCTTACCAAATTGGTTACTAAATAATACTAAACGACCAAGTGAAAGAACTACATTCTCATCTTGGAAACATTGGAATAAAGATGATAATTTATTAATGTCAGGTCTTTTAGGTCCTATAAAATTGAACATTCATACAATAACAAAAATAGAATAATGTTAAAAAAAATCATACTTAAAATAAGTTTATGTGTTTTACTATTGGGATGTAGTGTTCTTAAAAAGGAAAATTCAGAAACAGAAGTTGGCTATTTTGCAGACAATGGTTTGGGTAATGCTGTTGCTTTAGTGCAACATCCATCTGGAGTGTATCATAAAGGTGTTACCTATGTTGCTTATCAAGGCGCATTAGAAGATCCTTATGTAGCTTCCTATAATCACGAAACCAAAGAATGGAAAGGACCATACAAGGCGAGTGTAAGTGAGCAGGGGAAAGACCCAAATCGTAAAAAAAATATAGATAATCATGGTAAACCTGCCATTCTTATTGATAAAGACGATTATATTCATATTGCATTTGGTGGTCATGGAGGAGCTCCAAAAGACGGCACAAATCCTTTAGGAAATCATCATTATGGAAAAAATTTACACGCAGTTTCTAAAAAACCATTAGATATTTCTGCTTGGGAAACGCTAGATAATATTTCCATATTTGGTACTTACAGTCAATTTGTAAAAATGGATAATGGAGATATGTATTTGTTTTACAGACATGGCGCACATAGAAGCGATTGGGTTTATCAAAAATCGACAGACAATGGAGTTACTTTTAACGAGCCAGTTTCGTTTTTAAAACACAAAAGAAGAACAGAAATTGAAGCAGAAGATTCTTGGTATCCTTGGGTAAGTAAAGGAAATGGAGACGATATTATTGTAACTTTCGATTACCATATTTGTAGAGATAATAAAAATAAACAAGACAAACGTGGACATATACCAGAGAGGCATAATTTATACTATATGGTTTTTGATACAAAATCTGATGAATGGAAAAATGTTAAAAACGAACCTTTAACAATGCCTTTAACCAAAGAATTAGCTGATGAAAAAGCATTGGTAAATGTAATACCAAACGATTGGACTTTTCAAGGGGTAACAGATGTAGATTCGAATGGAAATCCGCACGTTATTGTGCTAGTTGGTCCAGATATTGGTGCAAAAAGAAGTGGTCCAAAACGATTACAACACTATAGATGGAATGGACAAGATTGGATACAAAGCAAGAATACTGATTTACCTAGAGGAAATGGAGATTTGGAAGTAACATCAGCAAAAGAAGTAAGTATTTATTTAGAAAGTGAAGCGAAAAACGATGTTGGAGAAATAAGCAGATGGGATAGTTTTGATGGTGGAGCCTCTTTTAAAAAGAGCAAAGTTTTTTTAAGTAGAGAAAATTCTGGGTTTATAATATCTGCACTTATCGATAATCCACATCCTGATGCAAGAATGATTGTAGGGCAAAAAGAAAAAGGCTCAGATTTTAGAAAAATGTATCTTGTTGGAGATAATGGACCTATCAAACGAAATAAAAAAGAGACAATTCTTCCAAAACCGACCATCAATAAAACCAAAAACTAATAAACCAAACCTAAAATGAAAATCATTAAAAAACTATCTTTAGGAATATTTGCAGTAAGCATCTTAATTTCTTGCGGAAAAGGAACTAAGAAAGAGACAGAAAGTATTTCTAATGAAGCACAAAATCAACCAAATATTGTATTTATTTTGTCAGACGATCAATCTTGGACAGATTATAGTTTTATGGATGATAAAAACATAGAAACACCAAGAATAGATCAATTTGCAAAAGAGAGTTTAACGTTTACAAGAGGCTATGTACCCACACCTTTATGTTCGCCATCTTTAGCAAGTATTATTACAGGTTTATATCCAAAAGATCATGGTGTTTTAGGAAATGATAAGGTCTATGAACGTGTAAAAGGAAATCGAAAAGAGAGTCAAAAAAATAGAGCAGAAGCTTATAAACCTGTTATTTCAGCTTTTGAAAAACAGATGACTTTGCCAGATATGTTAAAAGCGAAAGGTTATTTATCATTTCAAACTGGAAAATGGTGGCATGGAAATCATAAAATTGGTGGTTTCGATTATGGAATGACACATGGAGATCCTAAAAGAGGTGGAAGACATGGAGATTTTGGATTAACTATTGGAAGAAAAGGCCTAGATACCATTAACAGTTATGTAGATGTTGCTTTAAAAGAAAAGAAACCTTTCTTTTTATGGTATGCGCCATTTTTACCTCACAGACCTCATAACCCTCCAGCAAGATTATTTGAGAAATACAAAAAGAAAACAGATTCAGAACATTTAGCAAAATACTGGGCAATGATTGAATGGTTTGATGAAACTTGTGGCGAATTATTCGATTTAATAGAAGACAAAGGTTTAACAGAAAACACCTTATTTGTCTATGTTTGTGATAATGGATGGAAACAAGATCCTACAAAAAGTGGTTATATGAAAGTGTCTAAACGTGCACCTTATGATTTAGGAATTCGAACACCAATTATGTACAAATGGGCAGGTAAAATAACACCTAAAATGAATACAGAAACGATCACAAGTAGTATAGATATGGTACCTACAGTATTGGATATTTTAGAAATTGAAAAACCAAAAAAATTACCGGGAATTAACGTTTTAGATGAAAAAGCGTTAAATGAACGAAAAGGTATTTTTGGAGAAGTATACGCACACGATTTTGACACTATTGAAAATAGTATGTTTTATAATATGGCGATATTTCCTCCTTATAAAATTATTGTTCCAGATCCTGTTAGAAAGAAAGATGAAGTAATACAGTTGTTTAATATTGATGAAGATCCTTTAGAGAAAAATAATATAGCTGAAAGTAATCCGTTAAAAGTGAAGGAATTGCAAGAAAAGATTAAAAATTTTAGAGAAAAATAAAAATTCAATTATGAAGTGTTTTATATTAGTAACATTATTGATGTTTTCATATCAAAATTATATAAAATAGAAACTAAATTAATAAGCTAAAATCAAATTTATAAAATGAAAATAGGTATATTAAAAGAATTAAAACAAGGAGAAAAACGAGTCTCACTTTCTCCTCTTATAGCTAAGAAATTAATAGAGAATAAGTTTGAAATTTTAATAGAAAAAAATGCAGGGATTAATTCTTTGTACGAAAATTCAGAGTATGAAAATGCGGGTGCTACTATTACATCAAAAGAAAGCATCTTTAAATCTGCTCAAGTACTTATTAAAATAAACCCTTTTGATGATGAAGATTTAAAATTTATAAATAAGCAACACATTTTAATAAGTCAGTTATACTATAAATCAAATCCAGAATTAATAAAAGCTATTTCTGAAAAAGGAGCAACAGCATTTTCAATGGATGCGATGCCAAGAATTTCTAAAGCCCAGGATATGGATGTACTAAGTTCTCAAAATAATTTGGCAGGTTATAAAGCCGTTATTTTAGGAGCTTCAGAAATGACTAAAATATTTCCATTAATGATGACAGCAGCTGGAACTATTACTCCGTCTAAAGTACTTATTTATGGCGTTGGTGTTGCTGGTTTACAAGCAATTGCTACAGCAAGAAGATTGGGAGCTGTTGTTGAGGCAACAGATATTAGAACAGAAACAAAAGAGCAAACAGAATCTTTAGGAGCAAAGTTTATTTCTGTTGAGAACACAGGTGAAGAATCTGAAGGTGGTTATGCAAAAGAAGCTTCAGAAGATTATGTTAAAAGACAAAAAGAAGCTGTAAATAAATCGTTATTTCAAGCAGATTTAGTAATTACAACTGCCAATATTCCTGGTAGAAAAGCGCCAACTTTAATTACAGAAGAACAAGTAAAACAAATGAAAAAAGGTGCTGTAATTATAGATTTAGCCGCTGCTCAAGGAGGTAATTGCGAAGTTAGTAAACTACATGAAACTGTTGTTCTTAATGGAGTAAAAGTGTTAGGAACTACAATGTCTCCAGAAAGTGTTTCAACAAATGCAAGTGAATTGTATGCTAAAAACGTTTATAATTTTATAACACATCTTACAGAAGAACTTAAATTTAAATGGGATTTAGAGGAAGAGATAACCTATGAAACTCTTATTGTTAAGGATGGTATTCAACGTAAAAAATAAAATAAATCATGAAAGAACTTATAGAATTTATTAATAACAACTTGCAAATTGTATATATAATTATTTTGGCAATTTTTGTTGGAATTGAAGTGATAAAAAGTATTCCTGCAGTTTTACACACACCATTAATGTCTGGAGCAAATGCATTGAGTGGCGTTGTTATAGTAGGTGCAATTTTAGTAATGCTACATTCAGATTCAACAGATTATTTAGCATTGGGTCTTGGCTTTACTGCGGTAGTTTTAGGGGTATTAAATGTTGTAGGTGGATTTGCCGTTACCAACAGAATGTTAAAAATGTTTAAAAAGAAGAAATAATGAGTGTTATATTAAGTATTATTTATCTAATAGCAGCAGTAACATTTATTGTTGGCTTAAAAAAATTAGGACATCCAGATAGTGCAAAATCTGGTAATTTAATTGCGGCAATTGGAATGGGTTTAGCCATTCTTGGTACTATTTTTATTCACGATTTACAAGTGCCAACAATTATTTATGTTTTAATTGGAATTGCAATTTTATTAGGAACCGTTATTGGTTGGTTAATAGCTATTAAAGTTGAAATGACTAAGATGCCAGAATTGGTATCCTTATTTAATGGTTTTGGAGGTGCAAGTGCAACTCTAATTGGTATTGTTGAGTTTGGTAATTCAGATATTAAAACAACAAGTGCTACTATTGTTGCTACTATTTTATCTGCAATTGTAATTGGAGCAATTACATTTTCTGGAAGTTTAGTTGCTTGGGGAAAGTTAAATGGATCAGTAAAAAGTGTAATAAAAATTCCTTCACACAATATTATAAACAATATAGTAATTATTGTTATTATTGCTTTATCAACTTATTTAGTTGTGCTAAATATCGATAGTTCAATTTTATTATATACAATACTTTTTGCAGGTTTGTTATATGGTGTTTTATTTGTGTTGCCAATTGGTGGTGCAGATATGCCTGTTGTAATATCTCTATTAAATTCTTTAACGGGTATTGCAGCAGCAATTACAGGTGTTTTATATGATAATATGGTAATGCTTGTTGGTGGTATTTTGGTGGGTTCTGCAGGAATTATTTTAACAGTTGCTATGTGTAGAGCCATGAATAGAACTTTGTTTTCAGTAATTTTTGGTTCATTTACAGCAAGTGCAGGGCCAGAAGGTACAAACAAAGCTTTAGGTTCTATAAAAAGCACAACTGCAAGTGATTCTGCAATTATGATGAATTATGCTTCCAATGTTATTATTGTTCCTGGTTATGGTTTGGCTGTTGCACAGGCGCAACATGTAATTCATGAATTAGAAGAATTATTAACAAATAAAGGTGTAAATGTAAAATATGCTATTCATCCTGTGGCAGGAAGAATGCCTGGACATATGAATGTATTATTAGCAGAATCTAATGTAGATTATGGATTGTTGGTTGAAATGGATGATATTAATCCTCAATTTAGCAATGCCGATGTTGTTTTAGTTGTTGGTGCAAATGATGTAGTAAATCCTGCAGCTCATAATGATCCTTTAAGCCCTATATACGGAATGCCAATATTAGATGTAGAAAATGCAAAACATATAGTTGTAAATAAACGAAGTATGAAAGCTGGTTATGCAGGTATTGAAAACGAATTATTTTACAATGCAAAAACAGCTATGTTATTTGGTGACGCCAAGAAAGTTATAACGGATTTAGTGGCTGAAATAAAAAATATGTAATTCAATGTAACAATCAATTATATATTACAACTAAATAGTTTGGTTACAAGCTAAATTGAAGATGTTTTGGTGAAAAAATATTTGGTAGTCTTGTTATTACTAAGGTAAATGGATTACGACTAATTACGTAAATACAAAAAAATAATACCATGAAAAAAATAGTTTTTATAGTAACTATTATAAGTTTATTTGGAAGTTCTTGTAAAGGAAAGCACGAAAAGGTTAATAAATCTATAAAAAAGGAAACAAAACCTAATGTATTATTTATTGCTGTAGATGATTTAAACAACTGGATTAGTCCAATTCAGAATTTCTCAAATGTAAAAACACCTAATTTTGATCGATTGGCAAAAACGGGAGTTACGTTTACAAATGCACACGTACAAGCTCCATTGTGTGGGCCATCAAGAGCTTCTTTAATGACGGGTTTACGTCCTTCAACAACTGGTATTTATGGAATGACACCAGACAACCTAATCCGAAGAGAAGGTAATCCTACTACAAAAGACATTACATTTTTACCGGAGCAATTTAGTTATAACGGATATCATACTATGGGTATTGGTAAATTGTTTCACGTTCATGCACCTGATAGTCTTTTTCATGAATCTGGAGGAAGAGTTAGAGGTTTTGGTCCATATCCTAAAAAACGATTTGTTTGGAATGGAATTGGAAAAGGTATTAGAGGTATACATGGCAGAACAAATACAGATTGGGGAGCATTTCCAGAAAACGACAGCTTAATGCCAGACCATGATACTGCTAATTGGGCAATAGAACGTTTGGAAAGAGCTTATGACAAACCATTTTTTTTAGGAGTAGGATTTTTAAGAGTTCATGTGCCTTTGTATGTTCCTCAAAAATGGTTCGATTTATATTCTTTAGATGAAATCGAAACACCACCCTATAAAGCAGATGATTTAAATGATATTCCTGCAGTTGGAATGAAAATTAACGATTTGCCAATGATGCCATCTACAGAATGGGCTAAAGAAAGTGGCGAATGGAAAAAAATTGTGCAAGCCTATTTGGCGTGTATCAGTTATGTAGATTATGAACTAGGTAGAGTTTTAGATGCTTTAGAAAGTAGTAAGTATGCAGATAATACAGTAATTGTCTTATGGTCTGATCACGGATACAGATTAGGAGAAAAAGGTACTTTTGCAAAACACGCTCTTTGGGAAACCGCAACAAAAGCACCATTAATTTTTTCAGGACCTAATTTGCCTAAAGGAAAAAAAATTGATGCACCTGTTGAAATGCTTTCTATTTACCCAACACTTTTAGAGTTAAGTGGCTTGCCTGCTTATAATAGAAATGAAGGTGTAAGTTTGGTAAATATGATGCAAAATGATACAGGAATGGATAATTCCTATGCTTTGACCACTTTTGGCATGAACAATCATGCAGTGAAAGTAGACGATTTTAGATATATTCAATATGAAGATGGGAAAGAGGAGTTTTACGACCATAGAATAGATCCAAATGAATGGAATAATGAAGCTAAAAATCCAAAATACAAAGCTCAAATCAAAAAAATGAAAGGTCTTTTGCCAAAAGTGAATTCTAAATGGGATGAAAGTTCTAACTATAAATTCCAACCTTATTTTGTAAATCAAAAAAAGCGTGTAAATGGAACTGAATAATACGATGACTGATAAAAGAAATTAGATTTATCGTATTTCAATACCAAACTGTTTTTTAATAATTAAAAGATATAATGAAAATGAAAAAATTAGTACTTATTCCAACTGTAATGTTGTTATTAATGGCTTTTCAAACGAAAGATATTCAGAAAACACTTAGTGAAATCAATGCAAAATTTAAAAATGTAGATGTTAGTATTTTAATTTGGCCAGAAGATTTACAGAAAAAATTGGGCAAGTTGAAATCTTCTGCATTTGTAGCTTTACCAAGAGAAAAATCTACTGGAAAAATACCATTATTAATAACCTTACATGGTGGAGGTGGAAAAAATTGGAGTTTAAAACAACAACTTTCTAGGTCTGCAAAAGTCAAAGGACTATCACTTGTAGAAAAGGCAGGAAAAGAATTAATGTTAGTAGAACCAAATTCTTTTGAAAGTTGGGATCCAAAAACGTTAAATATAATGTTAGATTATATTCTTGACGAATATCCTCAAATAGATACAAACCTAATTTATGTGATGGGACACAGTATGGGAGGAAGTGGAACTTGGCGTTGGATTTTAGAATCACCAGAAAGATTTGCAGCAGCTTCAGTTAGTGGCTTCAGGAATTTTAAAGATACAGATACTATTAGGAAAATAATAAACATTCCAATGTGGGGAATGGTTGGTGGAGAAGATACTAAAAATGTTGAACCCGTTAAAAATATGGTCAAACGTTTAAAAGCTGCAGGCAACCCTAATGTTCGTTATACGGAATTTGAAGGTGCTAATCATTCAAAAGGAAATGCAAAAGTATTTAGTGCTGTGGAGTGTGTAGATTGGATGCTTACGTTTTCACTTACCGATAAAAATTAAGGAATCTAAAGTGTTTTTAGGACTTCAAAACAAGATTAATGACGAATTCTAAAATAAATACAGCTTTATGTTCTTTTGGAATGAGTGGAGTAGTTTTTCATGCACCTTTTATTGAAGTTAATGCTAAGTTCAATTTATATGGCGTATTAGAAAGAACTAAAAATGAAGCTCAAAAAAGATATCCAACAATCAAAAAATTTAGAAGTTTGGATGATTTGCTAGCGGATGAAACTATTGAATTGGTAGTTATAAATACACCAAATATTACACATTTCGATTTTGCTAAAAAGGTAATAAATGCTGGTAAACATTTGATTATTGAAAAACCATTTACAGCAACTGTGACTGAAGCAGAAGAATTAATTTGTCTGGCAAAAGAGAAGAATGTAGTGCTTTCTGTTTTTCAAAATCGTAGATATGATAGCGATTTTAAAACCGTAAAGAAAATACTAAGCCAAGGTTTGATTGGTGATATTGTAGATGCTGAAATTCATTACGATCGTTACGATCCTAATTTGAGTTATAAGGTTCACAAAGAAAAAAACACTGCTGCAGTAGGCAGTTTGTATGATTTAGGCTCACATTTAATAGATCAAGCAATCGTGTTGTTTGGTATGCCAAATGCAGTGTATGCAGATTTAGATGCATTTCGTCCAAATTCTAAAGTAATTGATTTTTTTGATGTGAAATTGTACTACAAATCACATCGCGTAACTTTAAAATCTAGTTATTTTGTTCGAGAACCTTTACCAGGAAATATTTTTCACGGTACAAAAGGATCGTTTATAAAATCAAAAGCCGATATTCAAGAAAAAGAATTGATAGAAGGAAAAAAACCGAATTCGCCAATTTGGGGTGCAGAACCTCAGGAAGAAGAAGGTTTATTACATACAGTAATAAATGGGCAAGTTATAAAAGAAAAAGTACCTTCTCTTCAAGGAAATTATATGGAGTATTATGATGGAATTTATGATGCAATTCGAAATCATAAAACAGTTCCAGTTTCAGGAAATGATGGCTTAAATGTAATTAAAGTAATTGAAGCTGCTATGAAAAGTAATATTGAAAAAAGAAGAATTGATTTGTAAATAAAATGAATAATTCTAATTCATTTCATCGTCATCAAACATACTCAGTACATTACAGGATACATAAAGCTCAAAATTAAAGTAATTTGACGAATATTGTTTCAGGATTTTTAACAGTAAATTAAAATATATGTTTTCAAGAAAAATAATGAAATACAGTTTAACTTTAGTAGTATGTTTTTTTTGCTTTTGTCAGTCTAATGCACAAGTAATTGTATCAACAGATTTTACAGACGAAGCTAAAAAGAACCAACCTTTACATAATATTTGGTCTATAGCAAATAGAATAAGTCCAAAGAATGGTTCTAATATTCGTACAGGACTTAAAATGAATATCGTTAGAATGATTGGCGGAATTAAAAAAACCGTTAATGGAAAAAATGTAAAAGATTTAGATTTTGATACCTGTTTGTATGATTCTATCAATAATGTGTATGTTTATAAATTTGAGCGTTTAACAGATCGATTAGATAAAATTATCAACTCTCAAACAGAAATTCATCAAATTGTATTAGACCAACCTTCTTGGGCTTTTCAACACGGATATACTTTTATTCCAACAGGGACTAGAGATAACGTTAATTTTAGAGAAGATGAGCAAATATCCATTTATGGAAATTCTTTGCCTCCAGCAAACAAGCAAGCGTATCACGATTATATAAAAGCCTTAATGTCGCATTTAGTAGCTACCTATGGAGAAGAAAAAGTATTGTCTTGGCGATTTAGAGTAGGCTCAGAAATTGAAACTCCAGACCATTGGTTTGGTACAAAACAAGATTTTATAGAACATTTTGAAAACACAGAAAAAGCAGTAAGAGCAATTTTACCAAATGCCGTTATTGGTTTGCATACAAGAGCTCCAGATTTTTTGTTTAAAAACGGTTCAGTTTTAAATTACAAAGGAGAACCTTTTGCTTCTTTTGCAGAGGGATTAATAGAATATTGTTCAGATAATAATGTACAATATGATTTTTGGGGAGTCTCTGACTACGTGGTTTTAGGTAGTGGTACTTTACGCAATATGAGTATTAAATATGATCATTTATTTGCAGATTTGGTAAATCACCCTAAATGGAATGCCAATGCTATTATTGATTTAATGGAGTATGCTACTGTAACCACAATGAATGGTGCAGATGATAAAGGATTTATTAATGCAGAAACTACGCACGCAGAAATTGTAGAATTGTATTTTTCTAATATCTATTATAAAAATAAGGATAAAGGTTTAGATTTCATTTATAGATGGGGCAATAGAACCGGTTCTCAAGATCCTATAGGAATTAGTACTTTAAATTCAATGAATGATAAAGTTCATTATAATACAACTATTTCAGGTACACCAAACACATCAACAAACGATTTAGATGCTGTTTTTGCAAAAAAAGAGAATGCCACAGAATATGACGTTTTAGTTTATAATTACAATAATAGTTCTTTAAATTACAGAGATAAAGAGGATGTTACTGTGTCTTTTAAATCAGAATTAGAAGCAGGAACAACTTTATATTATAGAAATATTTCTTACGATAAAACCAATAATAAACTTCAAAATTTCTTAGAAAACACATCTGGATATGTAAAAAGCGGATTTAATGATAGAGGAAGCCCAGATAGAATATTAACAGAAGCTGGTTTAGCTGCATATGATGCCTATGAAAATCCAAATCCACACGAGTATAGTGATTGGAAAAGCATTACAACTGCTGCAAGAACTGACGGAAAATCAGGTTCTGTAATTACTTTAAGCACAGAAATTGCTTCTTTTGCTTTTAATAAATTCGAATTTAGACCAGAAACAAATTTCGTAGAAGCGATTACTCCAGCAACGTATGTTTGGTCTACTTCTGATGATTTTTCAACTTGGTCTGCTGTTAAGACAGGTATGACAATTGATACAGATAATGATAAATTAAGTGTTACTTTCTCTTCAGATGTTTCTTGGCCAATGATAGCCATAACTGATCTAAATATAAATGCTAATTTGTTTGGTACTTTAAGAATTGTAGTTAAAAATAATACAGATAAGCCTGATCTTCAAATGGCACCAAATGCGCCAGGTACAACCTTTGTGTCTGGTAGAAAAAAAGAAACAGTACCTAGTGATAATCAATGGCATACTTTAGATTTTGATTTAACAAATTGGGGACTATGGACAGGCACTATTACAGAATTTAAATTTTATAATAATTTTAGTTCTGGAAGTATCGTTTTTGATAGTATAGAATTTATTCCTATAAATTCAACTATCCATAATGTAACTCTTAGTAAAGAAGGTCAAGGGCTTTTAAATTATAGCAGTGGTACTGCCTTAAATGGTCAACAATTCGATTTAAATGCAATTGCAGATCAAGGTTGGGAGTTTAAAGAATGGACTGGTGATATTGTAAGTACAGAAAATCCTCTAACAATAAGTGTTACATTAGATTTAAACATAAAAGCAGTTTTTACCCAAGAAAGTCTGTCTGTAAATGATGAAACTTTAAATAATAATTTTATTGTGTATCCAAACCCAAGTACTGAAGGAGTTTTTAAAATAAAAAATCATACCCAAGAAAATTGGGAAATCTATAATTTAAATGGGTCTAAAATACTTTCAGGAAAGGAAGAAATAATTGATGTTTCTAAATTTTCTAAGGGAATATATATTCTAAAACATAACAATTCTTATAAAAAGTTATTATACAATTAAAAAATATAAAAAGTATAGCAATATTAAAATGAAGAGAATATCTCAAATATCAATTATCTGTTTTTTAACATTGGCATTGTTCAACTGTAGCTCATCAAAAGAGCAAAAAAAGGAGAGTAATAATAAAAAACCAAATATTGTATTCATATTTGCAGATGATTTAGGTTGGACAGATATAAGCACAGGAAATACAAATGGAAATAACGGTTCTAAAATATATGAAACTCCTGTAATCGATAAATTGGCATCACAAGGGATGTCTTTTACAAATGCCTATACCAACCAAAATTGTGCACCATCAAGAGCAGCTTTAATTAGTGGGCAATATGCAACAGGAGTAGATAATCAGGTATATAATGTGGGCTCTTTAAAAAGACAAGACAAAAGAACCAAAGGATTTCCAAATGTACTTATTGAGCCTTTCAAGCAAAAAAAAGTAATTGCAGAAGATGGTATCAATATGTTTGATGTTTTAAAAACAAAAGGCTATCAAACAGCATTAGTGGGTAAAAGTCACGGAACTCCACATCCTTTAAAAGGTGATTATGGTATAGATTTACCAGCAGATATTCATCACATTATAGCGGCTCCTATTAAAGGGAAAAGAACAAAATCTTTCTATTTAGCACTAAATTCCGATAAAAAAGGATGGACGTTTAATTCAGAGTTTGTAGATAAATATGCCAAATCTTATGATAATGAATACCTTAATACGATTTTAAAACCTTATAAATCAAGAGCAGATGTCTCTCTTTTAAAAGGAACACCAAAACACCTTACAGATGCAATTGGAGATTTCTCTGTAGATTATATCAAAGAAAAAGCAAATAACGTAAATCCGTTCTTTTTATACATTCCTTTTCACGCAGTTCATTCTGATGTTACTGGCAGAAAAGATTTAACCAAAAAGTATTTGAACCGCGGCTTAAAACCAAGAATTGCAGAATATGCTTCTATGATTGAATTATTAGACCAAAATGTGGGGAAAATAAATAATGCTTTGAAAGATCCAAATGGAGATGGAAATTATGAAGATGACATCTCAGAAAACACCATTTTTATATTTTATTCTGATAATGGAGGATTATTTAAAAATAGGCCATTGAAAGGTAAAAAAGGAAATTTAACAGAAGGTGGTCTTAGAGTTCCATTAATTTTCAGATATCCAAATTTTATACAAGAAAATTCGATAACCAATCAAGCAGTACATTGTATCGATTTTCTACCCACTTTTGCAGAATTAGTTGGAGTTGATTTAGCTACATTAAAAAAGAAAGATGGAAGCAAGCCTAAATATGATGGAGCTTCTTTTGCCAAAGTTTTAACAGGAGAGGCAAAAAGAATTTCAAGAGAAAATTTGTTTTGGCATCTTCCAGGATATATGGATGAACGTTTTTCTCCATCAACTTTAATTCAAACAAGAGTAGGAGAAGAATATTTTAAGTTGTTTTATTTTTATGAAACAGATGTGTTTGAAATGTATAACATTACCAAAGACATTTCAGAAAAAAGAAATATTTTAAACAATCCTACATCCAAAGAAATGGAAATCGCATTGCAAATGAATGCAGATATGTTAGCTTGGTTAGCAACCAATAATGTACCAACAGGAACTTGGGTTAAAAACAAAGAAAAAGTGCTTTACCCTAAAGTAGAAGGTGTAAAAAAGTATCAATAATAGAATTTAAGAAATGAATAAAAAGTCTTTGATTTTACCTTTTTTGGTAGTGATAAGTATAGCATTTACCGAATGTTTGAGTAATAAAAAACAATCTAAAAATACTAAAGTTGAAGCAAATGAGAATGAAAAACCCAACATCATATTTTATTTAGCAGACGATCAAGATGTGTACGATTATGGTTGTTATGGTAATGAAAAAGTAAATACAACAGCAGTAGATAGGTTGGCAAAAGAAGGAATGTTATTTACCAATGCATTTACAGCTCAAGCCATTTGTGCACCAAGTAGATCTCAAGTTTTTACAGGGAATTATCCTGTTAAAAATGGATGTTTTGCAAATCATACAGCAACAAGACCCCATATAGGAAGTGTAACTTCTAGAATGAAAAAGTTGGGTTATCAAGTTGTTTTGGCAGGGAAAAGCCACGTAAAACCAGCAAGTGTTTACCAGTGGGACAAAGAATGGGAACCAGTTCCTAAAAAAGATGTACCAAGAGATTATATTCCTCTAGACAGTATTGAGAGTTATTTAAAAACTGCCAAAAAACCATTTTGTATGTTCATCACCTCAAAATATCCTCATGGAAAATATTTTGATGTTAAAAACCCAGATGTAAATAACCTAAAGTTTTATCCTTTTAATGAAGATAAAAAGAATAATGAAGCATACATAAAAAGTAGATCAGGTTATTACAGAAGTATTGAAGAAGATAATACTCAGATAGAAAAAGTTTTAGCATTAGTAGATACATATTTAAATGAAAATACTTTATTTATTTATAGTGCAGACCATGGAGTTTCAGGTAAATTTTCAGTAAAAGACATTGGTTTAAAAGTACCCTTTGTAGTACGTTGGCCAAAAGTGATTAAAGCTGGAACAATATCAAATCAGTTGATACATTATACAGATGTGTTGCCAACTTTTATGGATATTGCAGGAGGAAAAGTGCCTGAAAATATAGATGGGAAGAGTTTCTTATCAATCTTAAAAGGAAATGATGTTGCTGTCAATAAATATGTTTACGGAGTTAGAACCAATCAGAACATTCTAAATTCAGAGATTTTTCCATCAAGAATGATTCGTGATAAAAGTTACAAATACATCAGAAATTTTAATTCATTAGAAGTTGTTGAACAAAATTTAACAGGAAAACCAAATGTAGATTATTTTATAAAAAGAGGAGCAAACAAATTTAAAAACGAACCTTTTGAAGAATTGTACGATTTAAAAAATGATCCTTTTGAACAAAACAACTTAGCAAATAATCCTGAATTTAAGTTGATGAAAAAGCAATTATCAACAGATATGTTTACTTGGATGAAAGCTCAAGGCGATATTTTGGATGATAACATTGGGAATATGCGAATTATTACGCCTAAAGGTAAAAAAGGATTCAAGTTAGACCAAGATACTCCAAGAAGAAAAATTCCAGATTCAATAAAAAATTCACTCTCAAAAGACGATTATATCGTTATAAAACATTGGTAATATTATGATAAAAAAAAACCTTTTTACTTATATATTATTCGCTTTATTCATTCTTTTGTTTTCTTGTAAAAGTGAGAAAAAAGAGATTGCAAAAAATGAAGAAAAAAAACCAAAAAACATTCTTTTTATTGCTGTGGATGATTTGAGACCTGAACTTAATTTTTATGGAGCAAAACATATAAAATCGCCTAATTTAGACCAATTAGCGAGTGAGAGTTTGGTGTTTGATAAAGCGTATTGTAATATTCCCGTTTGTGGTGCATCAAGAGCGAGTTTGCTAACAGGAATGCGACCAACAAGGCATCGTTTTATAAATTATAGTACCCGAGCAGATCAGGATGCGCCAGTTGCCATCTCATTACCAAAACTTCTAAAACAAAATGGATACACAACCATTTCAAACGGAAAAATATATCATAATAATGAAGATGATGCCGAGGCTTGGAATAGCAGATGGTTTCCAAAAGGTAACATTAGAAATTATCAATTAGAAAAGAATATACTAGAAAACGGTAGCGCCAATTTGGCCATGGGTGGTGCAAGTGCTTTTGAAATGGCCGAAGTTGACGATACCGCTTATTTTGATGGTAAAATTGCTCAAAAGGGAATATCAGACTTGAAAAAATTGAAGAATAATAAGAAACCATTCTTCTTGGCTTTGGGGTTTATGAAACCACATTTGCCATTCAATGCACCAAAAAAATATTGGGATTTATACGATAGATCAGATATTGAACTTCCTGATAGTTATGTACAACCAAAAACAACACCTAAAAAAGCGTTTCATAATTTTGGTGAATTACGTAATTATGGAAAGATTCCAAGAAAAGGAAACATTAAAGATGCTTTGGCAAAAGAATTGATCCATGGATACTATGCATGTGTAAGTTATGTAGATGCACAAATTGGTTTGGTTTTAGACGAATTAAAACGATTAGAACTGGAAGATGATACCATTGTAATTTTATGGGGAGATCATGGTTGGAATTTAGGCGACCATAAATTATGGTGTAAACATTCTACATTTGAAACTGCATTAAAAACTCCTTTAGTTATTAAAGTGCCTGGGAAAACAAATGGGCAAAAAACAGAAGCCATTGTAGAGTACATCGACATTTATCCTAGTTTAACAGAACTCGTAGGGATTAAAAATCCAAATACTATTGAAGGTCAGAGCTTTGTGCCAATTTTAGATGGAAATATTCCTGAAAAAGATTGGGCTGTTTCTAAATTCAAAGATGCCGTTACTTTAATAAAAGGCGATTTATTTTATACAGAGTGGACCAAAAATGATGGTGTTACCTATGAACGTATGTTATTTGATCATAAAACAGATCCGTTAGAATTAGATAATCTAGCAGAAAAACCAGCATATCAAGAAAAAGTTAAAGAACTTGCAGTGGATTTAAGAACAAAATGGGGAGACGATTTTTTAAAATAATTAAGGCTGTAAACCACGATACTATAAATTTCAAGAATTATGAAGATGAAAAAAACGAGGCGAACTTTCATGACAAAAACGAAAAAATACATATTTCTTGTGTTTATTTCAATAGTGCAGTCTCAATTTATTTCTGCACAGGTAAAACTCCCGGCTGTTGTTTCTTCACATATGGTCTTACAACGAAATACCACAGTTGTATTATGGGGGTGGGCAGATAGCAACGAGCCGATTTCGATAAAAACTTCATGGTTAAAAAAACGATTAAAAACAAAAGCAGATGCCTTAGGAAACTGGAGAATTGAAGTTTTAACTACCAATAGTAAAATACCGCAATCTATTATTATAAAGGGGAAGTCCTCAGAAATTGTGCTGGAAGATATTTTGTTTGGTGAAGTTTGGTTGTGCTCAGGACAATCTAATATGTATCAGCCTATTAAAGGATATGGAAATGGTCAGGTAACAATAAATTCGATGTTGGCCAAGGCAAAGGCAGGCAATTCAAAAGTTCGTTTGTTTACTGCTGCTAGAAAAAATTCTAAAACTCCCTTGGATGACCTTATAAAACATACGCCCTGGCAACAAGCCACGGCAGATAATGTAAACGATTTCAGTGCAGTTGCTTGGTTTTTTGCAGAACAACTACAAGACATATTGGATGTGCCTGTAGGTATAATTCATAGCTCGTGGGGAGGAACACCGATAGAGGCATGGATGAGTAAAGAAGCAATTAGTAAATATGAGGTGCTTAATCTAGGTAATAAAAGATTGAAGGAAACAGCTAAAAGATATCCTACCATTCTCTACAATGCCATGATTCATCCATTGATTCCTTATACCATAAAGGGTGCCTTATGGTACCAAGGGGAAGCCAATCGTAAAAAACCAGAGCAATACAAAGTATATTTGCCTGCTATGGTAGCAGATTGGCGAGCTAGGTGGGGTTTAGGAGATTTTCCATTCTATTTTGTGCAAATCGCTCCTTATGCCTATGAAATCAAAGATGGGAAAACGAGCAATTCTGCACTCATGCGCGTAGCCCAAGAAGAATGTGTGGAATTAATTCCTAATTCGGGCATCGCTATTACGACCGACCTTGGTGCTAAAACACGCATACATCCTCCTTTCAAAAAAGAAGTAGCCGATCGTTTATTATATAATGCACTTCAACAAAGCTATGGAATAAAAGGTGTGGATGGCAAATCTCCCATTTACGATTCGATGGAAATAAAAAAGAATGAAATACATGTAACATTCAAAAATGCTGAAACAGGTCTTTTTGCATTTGATGGTCTTCAGAATTTTGAAATTGCAGGTGTTGATAAAGTATTCTATCCCGCCAAAGCAAGAATTGAAAATAATAATACGGTGATTGTTAAAAGTGAGTCTGTACAAAAACCAATAGCAGTACGTTATGCATGGGACAATTGGGTGAAAGGCACTTTATATGACAAAAACCTTTTGCCTGCTTCCTCTTTTCGAACAGATTCTTGGGAAAAATCCTCGAGATATACGGAAGGAATTATAGAAACTAAGGATAAGGTTCTCGATACTGAGAATTAGAGGACTTTGATTTTAAAAACCTAAAAAATAGATGAAGTATTACTTAACTTGTTGTTTTTATTTCACTCTCATAAGTATGTGGGGGCAAGATAAAGCAGTTGATTTTGATTCAATAAATAATCCTCAGAATTGGACTTTAGCGTTTGAAGATGATTGTTCTCAAGATTGGAAAAAAAAATGGACATTAGATGGTTTGATTGCAACGGTTGAAAATTCAGAAGAGGGCATGCATTTTAAGGCAGGTACAGAATATAAAAATGATGCACATCATGCTGTTTTATGGACTAAAGAATCATTTACCGGAGCTATTAAAATAGAATATGATTATACCAGAACAGATAGCGCTGTGAAGTGTGTAAACATTCTTTACATTCAGGCAACTGGTGATGAAGAAGGTGTTTATGAGAAAGACATTTCTAAATGGAGTGAGTTACGACAAATTCCCGCAATGAAAACGTATTTCGAAAATATGAACGCCTTTCATATAAGTTATTCAGCTTTCGGGAATACTGAAAATTCGTTTCATTATGTGCGTGCAAGACGATACCCAAAACCAGATGACAAACCGTTTAAAGTAACGAAAATAGAACCTTCTTACGATAAACAAGGTTTTTTTAAATCTGGTGAAACCTACCATATTACGGCCATAAAAACGAAAAATCATTTGTTTTTTAAAATGGAAAGTAAAGATAGAGCTGAACTTTTTACATGGAATATTTCAAACATAAAACCAATAATCGAAGGGAGAATTGGATTGCGCCAAATGTTTACACGTTCGTCTATTTATAAAAACTTTAAAATTTATTCAAGATGAAAATCATATTCACTTTAGTTTTTACAGCTATACTACTCACTAATTGTAGGCAACCAAAACAGGCTAAACAAACGACTGTACAGCAGTCTGAAATGTCAAAAGATAAACAACCCATTGTCATTCAATTTATTATTGATGGATTAATGAAAGATGCTGCAGAAACTGCAATAGAAGCAGGTGCAGAAAATTTAAAGTACTTAGCGAAAAATGGTGTTGTAGTAAGTGATGCTTATTCTAACAGCCCTGTTGGTCGTGTAAAGTTACCTGATGGGAGTGAACCATGGAGAGGTGCTTCACCACCAAATATTGGAATGCATACAGGAACCCATGTTTTTGAGTCACAAAATTTAGATGATATATTTTTATCAGCAAGAAGAAAAGGAATCAAATCTGTTTATGTTGGTGGGCATACTTTATACGATGTGTTTACCACAGCAGACACTTATTATGCAGAGATAATAACAGATAGTGCAGTTGTAGATTTAGGGATCAAACATATCAAAGAAGATGGTGCAAGGTTGGTGCGTTTGCATTTACAAGAAATAAGAAGTTCTTGGAAAGGACCGAAAGAAAAAAATAATCCAAACTCTAAATATATAAAAGCCATTTTAAATGTGGATGCTCAGCTAGGAAAATTAGTATCCTTTTTAAAAAAGCAAGGTTTATGGGAAAATGCTTTTTTTGTAATTTCAGCAGATCATGGTATGGGGGTTTTAAAGAAAAGCAACCACCTTTCAGAGCAATTGTCTTCATGGCAAATTTATATGAATTTTTATGGACCTGGAATAAAAAAGGGAGATACAATACCTTATGCAGAATCTCCAGATATTGCTATATTAACCAATTATTTTATGGGTTTAAAACCTTTAAAAGGGTATACTCTTAATGTAGATTATTTAAAAAGTAATAGAACTACAGGTGTTTTTTTAAATAATATATTTGAAGGAAATACGAAAGAAATAAATCACCCAAAATGGATTAAATCTTATTTAGATAACAATAAAAGTTCGCCGCCAAATGATTATCTTCATTATCGTGAAGCGATGATAAAGTTTATAAATAAATAAAAATTTTATGACAATGAAACTTAAATATATCATCTTATACTTTCTGATTTTGATGGTATTTCAAACAAAGAGTCAAGAATTAGAGCGCCCATTTATTTTAGTGAAATCAAGTGAAAGAAATCAAATTTTAAATAAAATAAAAACAAAAACTTGGGCGAATAAAATTTACACAACTCTAAAATCTAATGCAGATAAGCAAGTTGATGAATTTTATAAAAACCCATCAACGTATCTTAAAAATTTGCCTTTTAATTGGGTAGAAGCTAAAAAAAATGAGTTTCCTCCTTTTTTTAAAACAGATCACATAGAAAACGGAAAACATAGAAATTTAGATAACGCCACAGATAAAGAATGGAAACCTGCAGCATTATTAATTGAAAATTTACAAATAGCATTAGATTGTGGTTATTTATATTATTTAACGCAAGATGAAAAATATGCCTATGTAGCTAGTAGCATTTTGTATTCTTTTACAAAATCTGTTCAGAAATCTAAAATGTCTAAATGGAAAGGAAGAGGAGGTTTACTATTTCCTTATGACGGTTTTAGAGAAGTTAGAGTTATTGGGTACAGACTTCCATTGATTTATGATTTTATTGCTACTTACCTTAAAAATAACGGAAAATCTTTTGATATCATTCAAAATAAAAAAGTATCATTTCCTTTAAATGAAGCTCAAAAAGTTTTTAAAACCTATGCAAATATAACTGTGAATTATGGACAAACAGGTTCTAATCACCCTGTTTTAGAAGCACCAAGCTTGGTGTATAATGCTTTGGCTTTAGATGATAAAAAAGAACGTAAAAAATGGTTGTCTTATTTTTTATCAGAAAGTACCCAAAATCAAGATGCTTTGCCAATAATGGCAAAAAACTATAAAAATCAAGGTGATATTTGGCCAGAAACTTCACAATATTTAAATCATTCCACAGAAATTTTAGGGAAATTGTTGTTAGTTATTAACAGATATCAACCTTCTTTAGAGTTGGGTAAAAAATATCCTAATATTCTTTTTGCATTACCAAGGTTAGATGACTTAGTGTATCCCAATAACGAAATTATTCGTTGGGGAGATGGACATCGAAGACAACATGGTTCTTATCAAGCTTATGAAAATGCCTATGTTTTAGCAAAGATGGATGGCTTAAAATATTTACAAGATAAATTTACTCCATTGCTAAAAAGTGCAATGGAAAATGGACAGTATTCTAGAAATAGTATAGAAGCATTATTTTGGTATGATGATGCTATTTATGGAGCTTCTAATACTATAAAACTACCAAGAACAGATAGAGTCTATCATGCAGGTATTGTGTTGCAAAGAAATTTAAGTACAACTAACAACCCAAAAGATGGATTAATGGGATTTGTTGGAGGTGCACATATGGTTCATGGCCATGCAGAAGGTATGAATATTGAATTATATGGAGAAGGACAAGTTTTAGGTGTAGATCATGGAAGAAAAAATTACGGCAAAGATTTGCATGAAAACTACTCCAGAATTTTTGCAGCACACAACACAGTAATTGTAAACGGAAGTTCTCAAGGAGAAGATGGTTGGGTAAATTTGGGAATCAATTCTGTGGAGTTGATTTCAATGGAACCAAAGGTTAATGATGTAGGAATTTCTCCAAATCATTCTTTTAGTCAAACTAGTTTTGTTGATGATAAAGGAGATAAAGCAGAAGCAACTCAAGAAAGAACTTTAGGACTCATTAGAACATCGCCAACAACAGGTTTTTATGTAGATGTTTTTCGTTCAAAATCTAAATTACAAAATGAATATCATGATTATTTATATCATAATATTGGTGATAAGCTTGTCTTTGAAAATAAGGATATAAAGTTGCAAAAAACACCAAATAGATATATGGCAAATGCGAATGCTGAATGGATTCACAATAAAAAATATAGAAATCCAGGATGGCATTTTTTTAAAGATGTAAAAACATCTCAAGAATATAAAAACAATGTAAAAGCTACTTTTCATATCAAAAAGTTAAGAGGAAATAATTTGTTCATGCAATTACATATTCCTGGGTTTAAAAACAGAACCTACACCAAAGTAAAAGCACCTACAACTTTTGAATCTCCAGAACCTTATGATAGAAAACCGACCCCAACTTTAGTCATAAGAAATAAGGGTGAAGCTTGGCAAAACCCTTTTGTAGTAGTTTTTGAGCCTT
>Ga0233438_10001492_pt1 | contig 25502 bp, 23 predicted proteins | sample SI_123_September_FD_182720 | JGI IMG/M metagenome (GOLD analysis project Ga0233438, IMG submission 182720) | Seawater microbial communities from Saanich Inlet, British Columbia, Canada - SI_123_September2016_10_MG | ecosystem: Environmental > Aquatic > Marine > Inlet | place: Canada: British...
TTATATCATTATATTTTATTTATATATTAGATTTAATTAAGTATTATTTTTAGAATAATTTTAGTAATCAAAATGTAATTAATTTTTATTATAATACCTGTTGTGATAAATTATAAAGAAATGGAGAAAAAATGAATTTAATAAAAAATTTAAGAGTATTAATACTTAGTTTAATATTAAGTTATAGTTTAAGTGCTAGAGATCAGATTAAAATAGTGGGTTCTTCTACTGTATATCCTTTTTCAAGTTCTGTTGCTGAAGAGTTTGGAGCTACATCTAAATATCCAACACCAGTAGTAGAATCAACTGGTTCAGGAGGAGGAATGAAACTCTTTTGTGCTGGAAGTGGTATGAATACACCTGATATTACAAATGCTTCAAGAAGAATAAAAGCAAAAGAGTTAAAATTATGTATAAAAAATGGTGTTAAAGATATAACAGAAGTTATGATTGGTTATGATGGTATAGCTTTTGCTCAAAGTAAATCAAATAAAGCTTTTAATATTTCCAAAAAACATTTAGCTCTAGCTGTAGCTAAAGAAGTACCAAATAAAAGTGGAAAACTAATCAAAAATCCATATACAAACTGGTCACAAATAGATAAAAGTTTACCAAATAAAGATATAATTATCTATGGTCCTCCAAAATCATCAGGAACAAGAGATGCTTTTGAAGATATGGTATTAAAATCTACATTTAAAAATATGAAAGAGTATACATCTTTATATAAAAAAGATAAAAATAAATATAAAGCTTATAAAAAATATAGTCAAATAAGACAAGATGGTGTTTATGTACCATCTGGTGAAAATGATAATTTGATTGTTAGTAAATTAAATAAAAATAAAAAAGCATTTGGTATTTTTGGATACTCTTTTTTACTTGAAAATGATGATCAAATAGAAGCTGTTAAAGTAAATGGAGTATTTCCTACACCAAAAAATATATCAAGTGGGAAATATCCAATATCAAGAAGTATGTTTTTTTATATAAAAAATTCTCATAAGAAAAAAGTATCTACTATAGATAAATATGTAAAAATATTTATGAGTGAATATATGATAGGTCCTGATGGTATATTAAGTGAAATAGGCTTAATTTCATTACCTAAAGATAAACGTTATCAAATTAGAAAAGATGTTTTAAGTAGTAAGAAATTAACTTTGAAAGATTTAACTAAAAAATAGTACAATCATATAGTGTAAATTTGTAAAAGAGTCTAATATATTTATAGTAGACTCTTTTAATTGTTATATTTATTTTGTTATAAGGTATTTATTAATTGAAATTTAAAAAAAAATCTACTTTAATATTCACTGAAAAAAATGCTATTATAAAACTACAAGAGAGTAGTATAAAATATATATTAATAGCTGCTTCAGTTATTTCTATTTTGACTACTTTTGGCATTTTATTTTCTATTTTATTTGAAGCCATAGAGTTTTTTAAACTTAAGAGTTTTTATTATTTTTTTACAGGAACACAATGGTCGCCAGGTATTGAAAATAGTAAATTTGGTGCATTGCCAATATTTTGGGGTACTTTAATGATAACTTTTATAGCTTTAATTGTAGCTATTCCTATAGGTGTATTTAGTGCTATATATATAAGTGAATATGCCACTTCAAGAATTAGAGGTTTTATTAAGCCTTTATTAGAGATATTAGCTGGAATTCCAACTGTTGTTTATGGTTTTTTTGCTGCTATTACTGTAGCACCTTTTATAGTAAAGATTTGTTCATATATAGGTCTTGAAGCATCTTTTAACTCTGCATTATCTTGTGGAATTGTGATGGGAATTATGATAATACCTATTATATCATCTCTTAGTGATGATGTTATTAGTAGTGTTCCCAGTTCTCAAAGAAAAGGAGCATTGGCTTTGGGATTAACATCTGTTGAGGCTACTAAATTTGTAGTACTTCCTGCCGCACTTCCTGGGATTATAGCTGCATGTTTATTAGGACTTTCTAAGGCTATTGGAGAGACTATGATAGTAGTAATGGCAGCTGGATTAAGACCTAATATGAGTATAAATATTTTAGAAGATATGACTACAGTTACTGTTAGAATAGTAGATGCATTAGTTGGAGATCAAGCTTTTAATTCACCTGCAACTTTAAGTGCATTTGCTCTTGGATTAGCTTTATTTGTAATTACTTTAATTTTAAATATTGTATCTTTATATTTTATTAGAAAGTTTAAAGAAAAATATAAGGTAAATACTTTATGAAAAGAAAAAATAATATTTTTTATGATAAAACTTTATCAAAAAGACACAAAAGTGCAAAAAGGTTTAAGTTTTATGCTATTTTTTCACTAGTTCTTAGTATATCTTTTTTAGTTTTTTTTCTATGTGATATGTTTGTTAAAGGTTTACCAGCATTAAAACAGACATATATAAAAGTAGATATTACATATACATCTAAATGTATGAAATCTTATAGAGCTTGTATTGATAAAAAATTAAGAAAAGTTATAAGTAGATCTGAAATTAGAAGTATTCCTTTAAAGATAGAAAATAATCCAAAATTATTAAATACAACAGTATCTAAGTGGTTGTTAGCAAATCATCAAGTTGATCAGTATATAAAAGGTCATTATTATAAATTAAAATCTAAAGATAAGAGAATAGTAGATACTTTAAATAAAGAAAATAGAGTTGAATTAAATTTTAATAGAGTATTTTTAACTAAGGGTGATTCTAAAATACCTGAATTTGCAGGTATAAAATCTGCTATTATAGGTACTATTTTTACACTATTAGTTACTATGCTTGTAGCTTTTCCTATTGGTGTGATGACAGCTATTTATCTTGAAGAGTTTGCTCCTAATAATAAATTCACACAATTAATTGAAGTTAATATTAATAATTTAGCATCTATACCATCTATTTTATTTGGATTATTAGGTCTTGCTATTTTTATAAATCTTTTTGGTTTTCCTAGATCTTCTGCATTAGTTGGAGGATTGACACTATCTTTGATGACATTACCTATTATAATAGTGACATCAAGAGCAGCTTTAAGAAGTGTTCCTGATTCTATTAGGCAAGCTGGATATGGTATAGGATTAACTAAAGTTCAAGTTGTATTGGATCATGTACTACCTTTAGCTTTCCCTGGTATTTTAACAGGAAGTATTATAGGTCTTGCAAATGCTATTGGAGAGACTGCACCTCTTATTATTGTAGGTATGATAGCTTTTATTCCTGATAGTCCCACTAATATATTTGAAGCAGCAACAGTTATGCCAGCTCAAATATTTACATGGGCTGGTATGCCAGAAAGATCTTATATAGAAAAAACTGCATTAGGAATAATGACACTTTTGACTATATTAATATCTTTAAATTCAATAGCAATTTATTTAAGAAAAAAATTTGAAACGAAATGGTAATAATATGAAGAAGATTAAAATAAATGTTAATAATTTAAATCTATGGTATGGTAATAATAAAGCTTTAAATGATATAAGCCTTGATATATATAAGAATAAAATAACAGCATTAATAGGTCCTTCTGGATGTGGTAAGTCTACATTTTTAAGAACATTAAATAGAATGAATGATTTGATTAATATAGTTAAAATCAAAGGTAAAGTATTAGTTGATGAACAAAATATTTATGATAAATATGTAGATGAAGTTAGTGTTAGAAAAAGAATTGGTATGGTATTTCAACAACCAAATCCCTTTCCTAAATCTATTTATGAAAATATTGCATATGCACCTTTAAAACATAAAATTGTTAAAAAAGGTAAAAAGTGTGATGAGCTTGTAGAAAAGTCTTTAGTTAGTGCAGGACTTTTTGATGAAGTAAAGGATAAATTAAAAGATCCAGGTACTTCTTTATCAGGAGGTCAACAACAACGACTTTGTATAGCTAGAACCATTGCAGTATCTCCTGATGTAATATTAATGGATGAACCAACTTCAGCACTAGACCCTATATCTACAGAAAAAATAGAATCTTTAATGTTAGAATTGAAAAAAAATTATACTATAGTAATAGTGACTCATAATATGCAACAAGCATCAAGAGTAGCAGATTATACAGCATTTTTTCATTTAGGTAATTTAATAGAGTATGGTTTAACTAGTGATATATTTGTAAATCCTAAAAAGAAAAAAACAGAGGATTATATTACAGGGAGGTTTGGATAATGTTAAAAAACTTTAAAATACTTTTAGAAAATATTCAAAATGAACTTTATGATATGGGACAGAAAGTAGTAAGTTCAAATGAAATATCCCTTGAGGCTATAGTATCTAATGATAAAGAACTTTTTAGTAAAGCTAAGAATGTTTTGAATAATATAGGAACAGTTTCTAATAAAATAGATAATAGTATAGTAAAAGGTCTTGCATTACACCAACCAGAAGCTAAAGATCTTAGAAAAATGATCTCATATTTAAAAATTACTAATGAATTATCAAGAGCTGCTAGTAATACTAAAAATTATATTAAAAACTTTTCTAAATTTATTGATATGGAGATTGATTCTAAAAATATTTTAGAATTTTCTATACCATTACAAAAGTCTTCTATAAGTGCTATTAAAACATCTATTGATATGATCAAAATTAGTCAAAGAGATACTATTGAAAAATATTTTGATAAAGTTAATGTTGAAGAGAATAAAACAGATGATTTATATGGAATGATTGAAAAAAATTTATTAAAAGTTTTATCACATAAAGTTGAATTGTCAAAAGATTATTTATATGTTTTAAGTAGTTTAAGAAAATTAGAAAAAGTTGCCCATAGAGCTTCTAGTATAGCTAATTTACTTATTTTTGCTGAAGTTGGTGGAGAATTAAGTAGTTGAAAATTTAGATTATTAATATAATATAAATTATTGTAAGGTATTTTCATAATGAAAAATGACTCATTAAAAATTAAACCTTTAGTTTTAATCATAGATGATGAAGAAGATATTTTAGAATTACTTGAGTATACATTACGAAAAAATGGTTATGATACTATAGGTTTATTACAAGTTAATAAAAATAGTTTTGATATATTAGATCAAGAAGAGATAGATCTTATATTAATGGATAGAAATCTACCACAAATGGATGGAATAAGATTTATAGAAGATATTAGATCAAAAGGATTTAATATTCCTGTGATTTATATATCAGCTAAAGATAAAGATGAAGATATATTAGAAGGTTTTGATGCATATGCAGATGATTATATTACAAAACCTTTTAATAATAGACATTTATTAGCTAGAATAAGAGCTGTATTAAATAGAAGTTTAAAAAAAATAGAATTTTTAAAAGTAAAAGATATACTTTATAGATCTTCTAATAAAAAGTTTTATATAGATGATATTATAGTTGATTTAACTACTTTAGAGACAAAATTACTTTTAGAATTTATTAGAAATAAAGATATACTATTAACTAGAGAGTATTTATTACAAAGTGTTTGGGAAGATTCATTTAATAAGAAATTAAAAACAGTTAATGTTGCTATTAAAAGATTAAAAAATAAAATAGATCCAAAAGGAGATAAAAAAAATATAAAATCTGTAAGAGGTGAAGGGTATATTTTTTGTTAAAAATAAAGCAACATTTTTTTAGAACTTTTATTTTTATTTTCATATTGGTCTTAATCTCTATATTTTGTGTTATATATTTTTTTATTAAAGATATATATCTTCTTGAAGTTAGAAATAGTCTAAAACAAAATATATCATTTTTTACTATTAATTTAAAAGATATTGAAGATATTAATTTAATAGTAAAAGAAATAAAAAAGACAAGTCATATTAGAGTAACTATTATTAATAATAATGGTAAAGTATTAATAGATAGTCATGAAGATAAAGATATAATGGATAATCATCTTTTAAGACCAGAAATAATTGAAGCTACTAATAATATATGGGGATATAGTATACGGTTCTCTAAGACTTTAAAAAAAGATCTTTTATATGTAGTAAAAAAAATATCTTTTAATGATGATATATTGTATATAAGAATGGCAGATTATATTAAAGTATTAGAAGAGAAATTTCTTAAGTTATCCATACAAATCACTACTATATTTACATTTTTTTTCTTAATAGCACTATTTCTGATATATAAAATTAATAGAAAAATAGAAGATGAGATTAATAATATAATATATATTATACAAAATATAAAAGAGAAAAATTATACTACTATAAAGTCTTCTAAATATATAAAAGAGTTTTTTAGTATCAGTACATTATTAAATGAAATATCAATATTATTATCAAACAGACAAAATGAAATAGATAAATATACAACTAATTTAAAACTATCAAATACCCAAAAAGATGATATAATATCTGCTATTTCACATGAAATTAAAAATCCATTAGCAATAATAAATGGATATACTCAAACTATATTAGAAGATAATTCATTAAATAATAATATGAGAAAAGAGTTTTTATTAAAAATATATAAAAATTCTAATAAAGTATCTAATATTATAGATAGATTAAGATTAACTATTAAATTAGAAGATACGACCATAAATAGTACTTATAAAAAGTATTCTATTAAAAAACTTTTGAATAATGTATGTGAAGATTTAAGAATAGAGTATAAAAACCGTAAGATTATATTAAAAGGTGATGATGTAGTTTTAAAAGTAGATGATACACTATTTAGTATAGCACTTACTAATTTAATAGAAAATGGTTTAAAATATTCAAAAGATTATATTGAGATTAAATTATCAAAAAATGATATTAAAATTATAGATAAAGGAATAGGTATAGAAGAAAAATATATTGATAACATAACAACTAAATTTTATAGAGTTCAAAAAAACAGTTGGAACAATTCATTAGGGTTGGGTCTATTTTTAGTAAAAACTATAATAAAATTACATAAATTTGATTTACAAATAGAGAGTAAATTAAATATAGGATCTATTTTTATAATAAAATTTAAGTAATATATAAACTATATACTTAAAAGGAGATTTAATGAATATATATGATTTTAAAGTATTAGATATATATGGTGAAGAAATATCAATGAGTAAATATCAAAATAGAGTATTATTAATAGTCAATGTAGCAAGTCGTTGTGGCTTTACTAAACAGTATAAAGAATTACAAAAATTGTATGAAAGATATAGACATAGAGATTTTATGATACTTGGATTTCCTTGTAATCAATTTATGAACCAAGAACCTTCATCAAATGATAATATAAAAGATTTTTGTACTGTAAACTATTGCATCACATTTGATATGTTTTCTAAAATAGATGTCAATGGATATAATACTATACCTTTATATAATTATCTTAAAAAAGAGTCTAAAGGAGTATTTGGAACTCAAAATATTAAATGGAATTTTACAAAGTTTTTAATATCAAAAAATGGTAAAGTAATAAATAGATATGCACCTATTATTAATCCTAAAGATATACAAAATGATATTATAAAACTATTATGATTTTTTATATAAAATATTTTTTATAGATATATAAGCTATATATCTATATAATTATTCTCTTTTTTTACTAATTTTTATTAGTGGAGGTATAGCAAAGTGGCTAATGCATTGGATTGCAAATCCTTGATCCTCGGTTCGATTCCGAGTACCTCCTCCAGAATTTTATTAACTAATATCTTAATACTTATTTTATAGGGGCAATACTTTTAAAATTAGATGTATATGTAACATATTTTTAATGTTTTTTATTATTCTGAGCTTTACTATTTTTATTTATGCTGAAGAGATTGATATTAAAGAACTTAAAATAAGTACAGTACAATCTTTCTCATCTAAAAGATATCTTGATTCAACGTTAAAATATCAAGGTAAAATATGGATTACTGTAAAAGATCCTAAAGTTGTTAAAGCTGTATCTAGTTTAGGATGTAGATATAGTCAATATCTTTATTTACCATCTAGTGAGGGTTCGTTACTTACTTATGCTTTAATGCCATTTAAATATAAAAGAGCAGACAATATTACCAGAGGGTATTTTTGAAGTTGTTAGAATAGGTTTTTTGGGAGAAGATGGATTTAAGAAATTATTAGATTATATTTATAATATATCCTAAAAGTATAATTTGAGGAAGTGTTATTAGTGGTAAGAATAGGGCTATTTTTAGAGATTTTGTAGTATTTTTTAATATAGCTATTTCTGTATAATCTGTTGATACTCCTCCCATTAAAAAAGCGAAACTATTTCCAGGTGCTTTAGCACGATTTAATATATCAGCTCCAATTGGTGCAGATCCTTCAGAACATATTTCTAAAATAGTAGCAAAAAACATGGTAATAATTAATCCTATAATTGTAGGACCCAAATAGTTACTAAAGTATTGTGTAGATATAAATGTTTTTATTAAACTAGCTATTATTACACCTATTAATAGCCATTTTATTACTATTTTTGAGTCTTTTAGACCATTTATTAACATGGTTTTGAAGAATATTATATTATAGTCTATATTTTTTATAGATTTTTTAGCTTCTGTTTTAAAATTAAAGTTTTTATCTAATATTATTTGATTATTATTTGATGGTAATATATTTTTTTGTACTAATTTATCAAAAATAATACCTGTAATAATTGCTATAATCATAGATAATACTATAAAAAGTAGTGTATAAAATAGTCCTATTAATGATATTAAAATAATTGTCAAAGAAAAAGAGTTCCAAGGACTAGCTATCAAAAAAGCCATCACTTGACCTATAGATGCACCTTTTTGATAAAATTTAGCACCTATCATTAATATTCCATGACTACATAAGTCTAATAATACACCAGCTATTGTAGCTCTTAATATTCCTTTTATACCACTATTTGTTCCAAGTAGTGATGATATAAATTCTTTTGGTATTTTGCTTAATATACTTATCATTAATATACCTATTAAAATACCATACCACATTATATTAATTAAATTAAATATTTCTAGAGATATTTTATTTATATAAGGTATATTGATAATATCATTAAAAAAATATGAGTATATATAAAAAAGTGATATGGTTATTAAAAGTGTTATAAATATATAATCTTTTTTATTAGATTTTTCACAACATTTAGGAGTATTTTGTTTAGGAGTTGATGATTTAAATATCATTTATGATTCCTAGTTTTTATTATATTGAAGATTTTAACATATATTCATTAGATTAGATTGATATTTAGGTTTTAATTTATATTATTATTTATATTTTTTCCCATACAGTACCATTTTGTGTATCCATTATATTTATATTCATATTTTTTAATTCATCTCTATATTTATCTGCTTTGGAAAACTCTTTTTTTTGTTTTGCTTGAGTTCTTTTTAATATTAGATCATTAATCATTATTAATTCATCATCTTTTATACCAAATTGAAAATATTTATAAGGGTCTTGATACCCTATTCCTAAAGATTGGTTTAAAAATAGTATATTTGATAATAGTTGTTTTTTGATAGTTTTATTTTTAGGTTCATTTGTTAATATATCATTTGATGAGGTTATTAATTCATCTATAATAGATAATGCTTTTACACTATTCAAATCATCATTTAATGATGATTTGATTTTATCTTCAAATTCTTTATCATTTATGGATTCTTTTATATCATATATTAGTTTTTTTATTCTATATAGTTTATCTAATCTTTTTTTAGATGATAAGATATCTTGTTCATTAAAATTTAGATCTTTTCTATAGTGAGTACATAGTGTATAGTATCTTATTATTTCTGGATCATAGATTTTTAATATATCTTTTAAATAGAAACTATTCCCAAGTGATTTACTCATTTTTTCACCATCAATATTTACAAATCCATTATGTATCCAATATTTTGCTAGAGGTTTATTTGTAGCACATATTGATTGTGCTTCTTCATTTTCATGATGAGGGAATAACAAATCAGCACCACCACCATGTATATCTATAGAGTGTGTTGAATTTTTATCTTTATTTAAGTGTTTATCTATCATTGCACTACACTCTATATGCCATCCTGGTCTTCCATATCCAAAAGATGAGTTATATCCTAGCCCATTTTTATCTTCTAGTTTCCATAATGCAAAGTCTTTTTTATTTTTTTTATTTTCATCTATTATTATTCTTGATTGATTATTTGTATCATTTTTATTACTCAATTTTCCATATTGATTATGTTTTGATGTATTAAAATATACACCATTTTGTGTAATATAAGCATACTCTTTTTCTAGTAGTATTTGTATCATTGATATCATATTATCTATATTTTGTGTAGCTTTTGGTTCTAGTGTATTTGGTAGTATATTTAGATTCTTCATATCATTTTTATACTCATTTATATATTTTGTTGTTATCTCTTCTAAAGAGATTTTTGATTGTTTGATTTTTTTTATGATTTTATCATCAATATCTGTAAAATTTTTTACCATAGTTACTTGATAGTTATTTATTTTAAATACTCTATGTAGTATATCAAAAGCTATCGCAGATCTTGCATGTCCTAAATGTGAGCTATCATATACAGTGGGTCCACATACATATATCTTAACTTTATTTTTTTCTAATGGTTCAAATATAGACTTTTCTTTTTTAGATGAATCATATAGTTTAATCATAAATTATTCTATTTAAACAAAGATTCTAATGTATTTGTTTTATTTTCATTTTCACTATGATTATTTGATAATAGTGTTTCGTCTAATACTATATCACATTTAGTAAGCATTGAAGCTAGTCTTATATTTAATCCAGCTTTACCAATAGCTTTAGCTTTTTGATCCACAGACATTGATATAGTAGCTTTATCTTTTTCTTTATTTGTACTTGCTTTTTCTATTTTTACATTTGATATTATAGCTGGACTTAGAGATCTTGCAACAAATACCTCTTTTAAAGTAGAGTATTCTATGCAGTCTATATTTTCTCCATTTAGTTCTTGACTAACAGCTGATATTCTAATACCTTTTACACCTACAATAGATCCTATAGGGTCTACTTGTGGATTTGTAGAGCTTATAGCTATTTTAGCACGACTTCCAGGTATTCTAGCACTAGCTTCTATAAATATCTTTTCATCTTTTAATTCAGGAACTTCAAGTATTAACAACTCTTCTAGAAATTTTGGTGATGTTCTTGATAGTTCTATTATTAATCCATGTTTCTTATCTATATTTACATTTTTTAATATAGCTTTTAGGGAATCTCCTATTTTAAATGATTCTCCTTTTATTCTATGTTTTTTTGATAACATTCCTTTTACTTCCGCTATATCTATGTATGTATTCTCTTCTTTATCAACTCTTGTTACATTTCCTGTTATGATTTTACCTATTTTAGATTGATATTTTCCAACTAGATTTGCCTCTACTAATAAATTTATTTTATATTCAAAGTTATTATTTAATATAGTTGCAGCATTTCTACCCATATTTTCAAATTCTAAATCATACTCTACAAAGTCTCCTATATCTAATCCTTTGTCTATATCTTTTGCTAAGTTTATATCAATAAAATTATTTTTATTGATATTTTTATCTTCACTATGTAGTCTCTCATCATCTGATTTTACTACTTCAACTTTTTGAAATAATTTTAATTGTTTATTTTCTTTATCAATTTCAGCATCAAATACTAATGAAAAATCAACCATTTTTTTAGCAGTTATGATTAATGATTCTTTTAAAGAACTTTCTACATCTTTTATCTTAATACCTTTTTCATATGCAATTGAATCTAATATATCAATTATCTTATCCATTTAACACCTTTTATTAATTTTGAGTGATTTTTTTCATTATTAAGGAACATATTATATCAGATGCTTCTTAAAGTATATTAAAGTGATTTTAGGATAATCTAACTCTTATTTAAAATTTTTAAAAAGTTATAAAAGGATTTAATAATAATGGAGCTATTACTAGTTAGACAAGATCTAAATTCTAAACCTAAGAAAATATCGATTGATAAAATTAAAGAGGATATTAAAAATCAAATATTATATTTTGATAAAGATAATTCTCATAAAGATATAATAGCTTTAGTTAATGATTTAGAATCAAATGGATATAGTGTAAATTTTAGAGAAATTAAATATGGATTAAGTGATGAAGAGTATATGTACGAGGTACATGTATTATAGAAACATTAACTAATTTAAAATCTCATAATAAAAAACTATTTATTCAGACATTAGGTTGTCAAATGAATACTGCTGATAGCAATAATATAAAAGCAGAATTAAAAAAACATAAAAACTATGATGAGACATCTAAACTTGAAGATGCTGATTTGATTATTATTAATACATGTTCTGTAAGAGAAAAACCTGTCCAGAAACTTTTTTCTGAAATAGGTCAATTCAATGTCAAGAAAAAAAGTGGTGCAAAAATAGGTGTATGTGGATGTACAGCATCACATTTAGGTCATGATATTATTAAAAGAGCACCTTATGTTGATTTTGTATTGGGAGCTAGAAATATATCTAAGATTTCAGAAGTGGTTGATAAAAAGGGTAGTGTAGAAATTGATATAAATCATGATGAAAGTACATATGAGTTTGCTACTAATAGAAATAGTATGTATAGAGTAAGTGTTAATATATCAATAGGTTGTGATAAAGAGTGTACATATTGTATAGTACCTTCTACAAGAGGTAAAGAGATATCTATTCCACCTGAGATGATAATAGAACAGATTAAGAAGTCTGTTGATAAAGGTGCTGTTGAGGTATTATTATTAGGACAAAATGTAAATAGCTATGGTAGACGTTTTAGTGATGGTAGAGCTAAATATACATTTACAAAACTTTTACAAGATATATCAAAAATTGATGCTATAAAAAGAATACGTTTTACCTCTCCTCATCCTTTACATATGAATGATGAATTTATACAAGAGTTTTCTACTAATTCTAAAATCTCAAAATGTATTCATATGCCATTACAAAGTGGTTCGACTTCTATTTTAAGATCTATGAAACGAGGCTATTCTAAAGAGTGGTTTTTAAATAGAGTATCTAAAATCAAGTCTTTAGTTAAAGACGTTAGAATTACTACAGATATTATTGTAGGATTTCCAGGTGAGAGTGATGATGACTTTAATGATACTATGGATGTAGTAAGTCAAGTTGAATTTGATCAAATTTTTAATTTTAAATACTCATCACGACCTAATACAAAAGCACAACATATGACTAATATAGTCCCAAGTAATATAGCAAGTTCTAGGTTAATTAGTTTAATTGAACTATCTAAACAACATATGGATTCTAATATGAGTTCTAAGGTTGGTTCTATTATGGAAGTTTTATTTGAAGATCTAAAAGCAAATGGAGAGGTTTTAGGATTCAGTGATAATTATTGTCAAGTTTTTGTTAAAGGTAGTGATGAACTTTTAGGTAAATTTAAAAAAGTTAAAATAACTTCAAATTCTAGAACATCTTTATACGGCGAGGTATTAAATTATAGATGAAATTAAAGAATAGTATTTTATTAAATAATATTATAATAGCTTTTATTTTAAATTTATTTGTTAGATTGATATATCTTTTAAATAAAAAGAGTTTTCATCATCCAGTTATTGATAAAAATAAAACCTATGTTATTAGCTTTTGGCATGGTGATCTTTTAATGCAGCCTTTTAATTATTTTAAATTAAAAAATGGTAGTGTAAAAGCTATGATTAGTCATCATAAAGATGGTGAAATGTTGACTAAATTGGTCCATTATTTAAATATTGGTTGTATTAGAGGATCTAGTTCTAAAGGTGGTTTAAAAGCACTAATAAATGCTATAAGTAGTATAAAAGATGGTATAGATGTAGCAATTACTCCAGATGGACCAAAAGGACCTATATATAGTGTTGCTGATGGTATAATAGCATTAGCACATAAGACTAATTGTGAGATTTTACTATTTAATTCAAAACCTACTTCATATTGGAGATTGAATTCTTGGGATAATTTTATAATACCTAAACCATTTGGTAGTATAGATTTTTATGTTAGTGAACCTATTGATATATCTAATATGAGTGTTGCTGATGCAAAAATATTTATTCGTGATAAAATGCTTGAAAACTCTTTAAAATAGGAACAACTTAGTATACTATGAAAAATAAATCTATTGTATATATTATAATTGTAAATGAAGATAAACAATTAAAGGTTTATTACAGTGCTATAGATAAAAATGGGAATATAAAAAGACAACAAGTATTTTTTCAAAATAGCAATAATCTTGTCACAAATGAGATTAAAGAGAGATTATATAATTTAAAAAATAGTTTTTCTAAAAGTAGAATAATTAATTTGATATCTTTGAATGATGAAGTTTTAATATCTAAAAATGATCTTTTAAAATCAGATATATATGAGACAGTTTTATTAAATGATGATTTTAATCTTAAATTTCTTAAAAATGATTTAGATCATAAGATAAATTCTTTTGATGATTTTAATATAGATTTAGTGTATTCACCTTTTCATATTTTAGATTTATATGTAAAAAGAAACTCTATTCAAAATAGTCTATTGACTATATGTATAAATAGTAAATTATATTTTCTTATTATAGATAATAAAGATATATTATATAGTGGAATTAAATGTTTAAGTAGATTTTCTAAAATAGATAGTACAAAGTTTTATGAAAATTCTTTACAAAGACAAAAGCTTTTTGATGAAATATATTTTCTAGAAATAGAGACTTCTATTAGAACTGTAATTAAAGATTTTTATTTAATGAATAAAAATTCTTTTATAGAAGATATATTTATTTTATATACAGTTAAAGATTTAAATGATGAGCAAATTACTAATTTACAAAATGATCTATTAATTGATATTCAATATAAACCTATAGTAATAGATGATTTATTAATTGATTTATCTAAGGAAGAAAATAGTATAGAAAAAAGTTTTATTAAATGTAGAAAAAATAATAAATTAAAATCTATTTTTAAATTCATAATATTTATTATAGTATTGATCTTTATATTACTAATAGAATATAAATATAAACCTATATCTAATCAAGTAGATAAACTATATTCAAGATCTAATTATCAAAAGAATAATTCTATAAATATAGATATAGTTAATGAAAAGAGAATTTTATTACCAAATCATAAATTTATAAATAATACTATTAAATATAAATTATCTAATTTGTTTGATCATATTTGGGAATATGCTATATTAAAAAATATAGTGTTAAATTATGATTCATCAAATCTTGATATTGATTTTATCAAAAATGATATTTCTAAATTGGCTCTTAATAATCTAGAGAGTAATTTATCAAAAATATATAAACATAGTAAGATATCTATAAATAAGACCAATCATAAGAAGGTCTTAAATGCTAAGATTTTTAATCAAGATTTGAAATTACATAATAGTAATGACATATTATATTATTATGATAGTGAATTTATCTCTCAAAAATTATTTGATATAAAACTCAAAGATATTCTACCTAAAAATTCTATTATTTATTTTAATAGTAGTATGAATTTAGATAATATAATAAAATATTATTATAAAATTAATATAATATTAGATTCTGTATTACAACTTTTTTCTATATTTGATATTATAAATAGTCAAAAGTATTCTATTAATATAATATATCCATTGAATATGAAAAAACTAGATAATAGAAGTATAGAAGTAGAGTTTAATTTAGAGATAAATCAGATACTCTAAGTTTAATATATTATTATTTCTTATTTTAATATCTTACCAAGTTTTTATCTCATTGTATAATGAGTCTCTTTCAACAGCTTTAAATCCACTATTTTTAATTAAATCTATAAATTTATTTAATTCAATTCCATTAGCACTAGCTGCACCAGCAGCACTATTTATTGACTCTTTTTGTATCGTACCATCTAAATCATTAGCTCCAAATTCTTGAGATAATAGGGCTAGTTTAATAGTAGATGTAACCCAATATGCTTTTATATTTGGTATATTATCTAAAAGTATTCTACTAATAGCCATTGTTTTTAATATCTCTTGTCCACTTAAAAACTTTTTGACTTTTATAAAGTTATTCTCTTTTTGATATACTAATGGTATGAATGTATTAAATCCATTTGTTTCATCTTGTAAATTTCTTAATCGTATCATATGATCTATTCTATGCTCTTTTTTTTCTATATGACCAAATAACATTGTTGCATTACTTTTTCTATTTTTTTTATGCCATATTTTATGAATATTTAACCATTCTTGAGAGCTAACTTTCCCATCACATATTTTTTTTCGTATTTTTTCATTAAATATCTCAGCTCCACCACCTGGCATAGAATCAATACCACTTTCTATCATTTGATCTATGACATTTTCATAGCTTAAATTATACTCTTTACTTAAGAAATCTATTTCAGCTGCTGTTAGAGCTTTGATGTGTAGTTTAGGATGAATTAGTTTTATTTTCCTAAATATATCAAGATACCATTTTAATCCTGTATTTGGATTATGTGCTGATACTATATGTACTTCTTTTATACCATTTTCTACAGATTTATTTATAGAATTTAATATCTCTTCATGACTCATTACATATGGTTTAGGATTTTTCCTACTAGCACTATATGCACAAAATCTACAGGTGTCTTTACATATATTAGTTGGATTTATATGTCTATTTATATTGAAATAGGTTTTATCTTGATATTTTTCTGTTCTTATTTTATTAGCATATTTACCAAGTATAAATATATCTAAATCATATAGTTTAATTCCATCTGCATATGATAGTCTTATATTATTATCTAATTTTTCTATTAGTGTCATATTTATCCTATATATTTATGTTAGTTTTGTAAAATCATTTTTTATTTTATCATATGCTTCAATATTACCATTTTGTATGTCATAATACCAACCATCTATTTTTAATTTATTGTTCTCTAATCTACTTTTTACATTGGGGAAGGTTTCAAGATTTTTTAGTTGATGTATTATAGATATTTTTTCTGTTGTTTGATATAGGTCTTTACCATTATTTTTATTTACTTCTAAAGCATCTTTTTTTATATCTTTTGTTAATTTTAGCCATTTTTGTATATTTTTTAATTTTGGATTGTCTATACTTTGATGTATAGTAGCACATGCACCACATTTAGAGTGTCCACAGACTATTATATGTTTTATATCTAATACTTCAAGTGCATATTCAATAGCACAAGCACATTCACTATACTCTTCACCATATTTAGCTACAAAATTACCAATATTCCTAACTACAAAAATATCTCCAGGTTTTGTGTTGAATATTAAATCTGGATTTATTCTACTATCAGAACAAGTTATAAATAGTATTTGAGGTTTTTGACCATTTTGTGCTAAATCAAGTAGATCATTTTTTATTGTTGGGACTATTTTTTGTTGGAATTTTATATTATTTTCTATTAGATTATTTATATTCATTTTAATCCTTTATTTAATATTATATTTTAATAAGATTTCATTAAGAGTTTTACAAAATTTTATTAAATCTTTTGATGAGACTTCTAATCTTAAAATTACTCTTATTATAGCATTGTTTACAGTAGGAGTTCTAATGGCACCTATTAAAAAGTTATTTGATTTTAACTCTTGTTGTATTTGTAGTGCTTTATTATTATCATTTATAGTAATTGGTACTATTAGACTTTTTGAATCTATTTTTAAGTATTTATTGATTATTTTTAAATGTGAATTAATTTTTATTTTCAGTTTATTTTTAGTTTTATTTATATGTTTAAAAGATTCAAATCCTAATTGTGTATCAAATAGCGATGGAGCAGTTGAATATATAATAGGTTTAGCTTTATTTATAAGAAAATCTATTATTTCATATGATGCTAATATATAAGCCCCAAAACTTGCATATGCTTTACCTAATGTTCCCATTTTTATATGTTTTTTATTTGGAATGATTTTATAATAATCAAAAATTCCAAGTAAATTATCTCCTAATACCCCACAACTATGTGCTTCATCTACTATTAAAATAGTATTATACTCTTCTACTAAATCAAATATCTCTTTTTTAGCAATAGTTCCTGTCATTGAGTATATACCTTCTATTGCTATTATTATTCTTGATATATTTTTATATTTAAGTTCTATTAATATTTTTTCTAAATCTTTATGATCATTATGTTTAAAATATATTACTTGAGAGTTTTTAATTAGTTTCGTAGCAAGTATACCACTTGCATGGTAATATTCATCAATTATTATAATATCTTTTTTTCTAACTAGAGTATCTATTAAAGATATATTAGCTGTAAAGCCATTTGAGACTATTATACAATCTTCAAATTGATTTATTTTTTTTAATTCATTTTCAAAATCTTGATGTATTTTTGTATATCCATTTATTATTGTTGAAGCTTTAGATGAGTTAGATTTGTGATTAGATATTTTATCATAGCTTTTTTCTAATAAGTTTTTATTAGTAGATAATCCCAAGTAGTCATTTGAAGCTAGATCTATAATATTATTATCAAAGATTTCTCTTTTTCTATATCTATTTGATTTATGAATAGCTTTTAGTTCATTTGTATACAATATATAGCTCTTTATATAATATAATTTATTTTTATATTATACTATTTTAAGATTTAATATCTAATATGTGTATTATAAGCTTTATATTTATATATTATAATTTTTTAATAATATCATCAAAAATTAATGATAAATCTTCTACTTGTTTAGTTGTAGTTTGTTCTTTAATACTATGAATAGTATCATTAATCACACCAAATTCAATAGACTCTATACCAAAAGCACCAAAATATCTAGCATCACTAGTTCCACCGGCTGTTGAATGTTTTGTTTTTATATTTAATATATTTTGAATAGATTTTTCCATCTGTTTTACTATTTTAGAATTTTCATTAGTAATAAATGGATATGAATTTTGAGTTAAGTTTATATTATAATCTAAATTATTTAAATATTTTTTAAAATAGTTTTCTATATCTTTTTTAGAAGTATTAGTAGAATTTCTAACATTAAACATAATATCAAGTCGATTTGGTGTTAGATTAGTAACTTGTGAACCACCTCTTATATCTGTAATAACTATTTTTGATGGTTGAAAATATTTATCTCCTTGATCTAAGTTAATATCTGCTATTTTATCTAATATTGATGCAATTTGATGTATAGGATTTATTGTTTTCTCTGGATATGCAGCGTGACCTTGTTTACCTTTTATCTTTAAATATCCATTTATACTGCCTCTTCTACCTATTTTTATAGCATCACCAAATACTTTTTCACAAGTTGGTTCAGCTACAATAGAAAAATTTGGTAAAAAATTTATTTTTTTTAGATGTTCTAACATTTTAATAGTCCCATAAGTACCTTCACCCTCTTCATCACTAGTTAAAAGTATAGATAATGTACCATTAAAATTTATTGTATGTTTACAAGAGTATAAAAATGCTGCTAAACCACTTTTCATATCTTGAGCACCTCTAGCTTTTATAATACCATTTTTTATTTCAGGAGAAAAAGGGTCATCTATCCAGTTATCAACAGGTACTACATCTATATGACCTGCAAAGCATAAATGTTGATCTACTTTATTAAACTTTTTATAAAAAAATCTATTTTTAGTATCTTTTATATCTAAGTCTATACATTCCCAACTATTACCTAAATAATCTTTTATAAAATCAAATGCACCATCATCATTTGGAGTAATAGATTTAAAAGTTAAAAGTTTTTGAAATAGTTCTATTAGATTCATATTTATAAAATCCTAATTATATAGTGTTGAGATTGGTTAGAGTACATATGGAATTATACCTTTTTAAGATTAAATATTTAATCTTTAATATAATTATTTAGTTACAAAGATATAAAAACTATATTTTATATCTTTTATATTTCTCTATTATATATTTAAGAACACTTTATATCTAGTTCACTTTTACTGTTTATAGAGAGTTTTATATCTTTTATATTTTTCTTATTTATTGTTAATTCTAATATTCTTTGAGATAATTTAGGCATTATTTTTGTATTTATTATTAGTTCTATATTTCTAGCTCCTGTTTCAAAAGTATTAGCTAGTGATAGTATATAGTTTAAAACTTTATCATCAAAATTAAAGTTTATCTCTTTTTTATTCAATTGTTTTGAAATAACCTCTAGTTTTAATTTAGTTATCTCTTTAATATCTTCATCTTTTAAATTTGAATAAGGAATAATATTCATTCTACCAAGAAGTGCAGGTTTTAGATATTCTGTTAATATGGGATTTATTGAAGTTGTTAACTCTTCTAGTGATATTTTTTTATTTTTTTGACATAACTCACCTATTTCTTGTGTAGCTAGATTTGATGTCATTATTATAATTGTATTTCTAAAATCTATCTCTTTACCTTCTCCATCATTTAAAACACCTTTATCAAATAGTTGATAAAATATATTTAATATATCTGGATGAGCTTTTTCGATTTCATCAAGTAGTACTACTGAATATGGTTTTACTCTTACAGGATCTGTTAACTGACCTCCATCACCATATCCAACATATCCAGGAGGTGATCCTATTAGTCTTGATACAGTATGTTTCTCTTGAAATTCTGTCATATTAATAGTAGTTATAAATCTTTCTCCACCAAATATAATATCAGCAATACTAAGTGCAGTTTGAGTTTTTCCAACGCCACTAGGACCAACTAATAAAAATACTCCCAATGGAGAATTCTCTTTTTTTAGTCCAGCTGTTGATATTTTAAGAAATTGTGATAGATATGATATAGCATTATCTTGACCTATGATAGTTTTTTTCATTATATTATCTAAATTCATTATATTTTCTATTTTCTCTTTTACTATATTACCAAGAGGAATACCAGTCCATGAAGATATTACTTGTGCTATTTGCTCTTTAGTTACATTTAGATTTATATAGTTATTTTTTTCTTGTAATTTTTTTATTTTTTTAGTCTGTTTTTCTATCTCTTTACTATTTTTATCTTCTATTAATTTTTCTAATTTAAATATTTCTGTTTTTTGGATTTCCCAATCTTTTTTTATCTTTTTTGCATCTTCTTGTAGTTTTTTAATATCTTTTGATAATAGAGCTATTTTTTTAGAGTAATCTTTTATTTTATTATCACTATCTCTTTGATAAAAATCTTTTTCTCTTTGTAATTCTTGTATAGATGTATCTATTTTTTGTAATTCAAATGGTATATTTGTTTTACTAATTTTTACATTCGCACAAGCTGTATCTAATACATCTATAGCTTTATCTGGAAGTTGTCTACTTGTAATATATCTAGCTGATAGATTAGCAGCTGCACTTATTGCTTCATCTTCTATATATACATTATGTGCCTCTTCATATTTTTTACATAGACCTCTTAGTATTGTAATAGCATTATTCGTTGTAGGTTCTAATAAATCAACTTTTTGGAATCTTCTTGATAGCGCAGGGTCTTTTTCAAAATATTTTCTATACTCTAGCCATGTTGTAGCTGCTATTGTTTTTAATTTACCTCTTGCAAGTGCTGGTTTTAGTAAGTTAGCAGCATCTCCTGAACCTTCATTCCCTCCAGCTCCTATTAATGTATGTGCTTCATCTATAAATAGAATTATAAATAATGGACTATTTTGTATCTCATCTATTATTAATTGTAATCTTTTTTCAAATTCACCCTTTACACTAGCTCCAGCTTGTAATACACCTAGGTCAAGTGATAGTATATGAGCGTTATATAAACAATCTGGTACTTCTTTATTAACAATTTTTAATGCTAAACCTTCAACAACTGCTGTTTTACCAACACCTGCTTCACCTACCATTATAGGATTATTTTTTCTTCTTCTTAATAGTATATCAATAGCTTGTTTTATTTCCATATCTCTACATAGTACAGGATCTATTAGATTATCTTTTGCTAATTTGGTTAAGTTTGTAGTATATTTTTCTAACTCTTCAGAAAATTCTGACTTTTGTTTATCTTTTTTAGTATCTTTTTTTGTAATATCATCTTTTTTTGTTATAAATTCTTGAATTTGTTTTAATGTTATAGTTTCAATTATTTTAAAATATTTTGTTTGAGAATACTTTATACTATTATCAAATATTGCCATAATAATTGCTATATTAGATACATCTTTAGTATTTAGTGATATTTTACTTAAAATATAAGCATCTTCTATTAATTGAATTAATAAAGTAGAAAATACAGGACTACTACTTTCTGTACTTTGCATTGCAACACCATTTTGTAATACTTGGATGAGTTTTTGATTATCTATATTGTTATATTCTAATAAACTATTTAAAAAAGAGTCTTTTTCTTGTGTCATACAAAATAGTATATCTTCTATTAGTATTTCATTACCACCTCTTTTGATACATCTTTGAACACTATCTTCTAATAATCTTTTTGTCTTTTCATCTAAAAATCCAATTAATTCTCTTAGTTCAAATTTCATGATATATTTTCCTTTAGGCATTAATAATTATTATATATTTGATAATAACTAAAAAAATATTAAATATTAAATTTTAATTTATATATATTAATTAATTTTTCTATATCTATATTCTGTTTTTTTATATATACTCTATGCTTCTTTGGTATTTTATTTATCCTACATAACTCTTTGAATTTTTTATCTAATTTTATATCAGAAATATTAGGAGATATCCATATATAATTATCTCTTATAGATATACAATATTTATCTATTATTATCTCTTTTTGTTTTATTATTTCTACTCTTTGTTTACTACTTATTATATATCCTTGATATTTTAAGTAGTGGTCTATTACTCTTATATTTTTATTATGATTATTATATGAATTAAATATTACAAGGGAGTCTATTTTTAAAATTGGATTATAGTTTATATTTAGTAGCTTAATATCTTTAGATATATATGAAAAACTATTTTGAATACCATTCTCAAACTCTTTTAATAATCTATTGGAAAACTCTGTTCTAAAATAGTTTCTTTTATATTTATCATCAAAATTTGTCTTATCTATAAAATATTTTATATTATTTTTATCTAAGTATTTTATTAATTTATTTTTAGAATAGTTTAAAATAGGTCTTATTAGATTATATTTATCTCTTTTTTCAAACTCTTTTATCCCTTGTAGTTCAATTATACCAGCACCTTTAGTAAATTGCATCAAAAACCACTCTAATTTATCATTTAATTGATGTGCTGTTAATAAATTATCATATTGATAGTTCTTTATTAGCTCTTCAAAATAGCTATATCTTATATTTCTGGCATTTTGTTCAAGGTTATTAGAAGATATATTTACATTTTTTATATAGCATTTTTTATTATATTTTATTGCTAGTTGTTTGGCATATGATACTTCATTGTTTGATTGATTTCTTAGATGATAATTCACAATTGCTATATCAAAAGATACTTGATGTTCTAAAAGTATAAAAAAAAGTGCAGTTGAGTCAACACCAGATGAAAAAGCTAATAGGTTTTTTCTATTATTTAAATTTGTTGTATCTATTTTCATATATTAAATATATCATAATTGAACTATCTTTTATCTCAATTCTTATCTAAAAATTTTATTGTATGATAGTTGCTAATAGATTATTTTCTACTAATTGTGTTATTTTTGCTTTATATATTTTCCCAAATTCTAATTTTTCATTTGTTTGATTTTCATTTATATATAGTTCTCCATCAATATTAGGTGCCCATAGTAATAATCTAGCACTTAATAAGTATTCATGCTCATTACTTGGTTTATCAATTACAACTTCAAAAGTTTTATTTATACTCTCATTTAAACTATTTTTTGTGGTTTGAGTTATAATATCACCTAAAATATTAGCTCTTTCATCGATAGTTTTTTGAAGTATGTGGTTTTTCATATTGTATGATGTAGTTTCTTCTTCTTTAGAGTATGAGAATACATTAGCTCTATCAAATTGAAATTTTTTTACATATTCACATAACTCTTCAAAGTCTTTTTGTGTTTCACCTGGATGACCTACTATAAAGGTAGTTCTTATAAAAGAGTTGGGTATATTTTTCATACTATTCATGAGTTCATGTAGCTTTTCTACACCTTTGCCTCTTTTCATTTTCTTTAATAATGAACTACTTATATGTTGTAATGGCATATCAAAATAGTTTAGAAATACTTTAGATTTTGATATTTTATTTATTAGTTCCATGGTAGTAGTAGATGGATATAGATACAGTATTCTTGCACTTTTTATACCCTTTATTCTTTCTACTTCTTCTATTAATTTTTCTAAACCATTTTTGATATTATGATCTCTTAGATATGATGATGAGTCTTGTGAGATGAATGTAAAATCAAAATATCCTTTCTTGATTAAATGTTTAATCTCTTTTATAATAGATTCTAATGTTCTTGATAATAGCTTACCTTTAAAAGACGGAATTGAACAAAAACTACACTTTTGATTACATCCTTCACTAAGTTTTATATAAGCATGATAAGTAGAACCTGATACTACTCTTTGTGTATCTTGATTTTGTAAAAAAACTTTTTGGGAGAATCTACTTTGTTTTTTTATTAGTATTTCATCAATCTTATCATAATCTCCCACACCTGTGAAAATATCGACTTCTATTAACTCTTTTTTTAATTCTTCTTGATATCTTTGAGTTAAACAGCCTGCCATTACTAAAATGGAGTCTTTTTTTCTATTTTGATCAAGATTTAATATTGTATTAATACTCTCCTCTTTTGCACTTTGTATAAATCCACAAGTATTTACTATAATAACATCTGCTTTTTTATTATCATCTATTAAAGTGTAGTCTTTTAATTTTGATAACATTATTTCACTATCTACTAGATTTTTAGTACAACCAAGACTTATTAAATGTAAAGTATTCTTATGATTCAAGTTTTACTTATCCTTAAGTTTAAGTAATTAAAAAAATATTATATCTTAATGTTGATTATATATATATTTTTTTATTAATAATATTTATTATATTGTACTTATTATTTAATATTAAGAATATTCTTATTACAATAAAGTCATTTTAATACTAAAAGTAATTTAATCTTAACAATTAGTAAATTAGACTTAGGAAGGAAGTTATTTGAAATTATTTTTATTGGTAATTATTACAGGATTTATCATCATATCTTACAGTATTTCATTAAAAGAATTTTGTGCTTTAAAAGATAATAAGTTGTCTAAGCAGTGTGTAGTAAAACCTACACAAATAAATAAAATGAGTAAAAAACAGATTAAAAAAGGGTCTCTAGTAAAAAAAGATAAGAGATCTTTTTCTAAGACAAGGTTCTTTTTAAGTAGTAGTTTTGGGACATCCCAAATAGATATATCAAACAATATTCCAAATGATCAATTAAATGATAATATTTTAGATAATAAAGGTTCATTTTATAATATAGGTTTGGGGTATTTATATAATAGAGATTTTTTTAGTACATTTGATTATTCTTCATCAAAATATAGTATATTTAATATAAATAATTTCTCATCAAGTTTTAATTATAAATTAAA
>Ga0233438_10001495_pt1 | contig 25479 bp, 20 predicted proteins | sample SI_123_September_FD_182720 | JGI IMG/M metagenome (GOLD analysis project Ga0233438, IMG submission 182720) | Seawater microbial communities from Saanich Inlet, British Columbia, Canada - SI_123_September2016_10_MG | ecosystem: Environmental > Aquatic > Marine > Inlet | place: Canada: British...
CTCAGTATGGTCTTTCAGCTCGCACACATCACAACGAGCACCACCATGCCGCTACCATCAGAAACGGGTACGATGAAAAATACTTGGGCGATTCACCAACTGTTTACCACAGGGAATTTCGCTCCCAAAAACTGGCTTATCAATTGGTTTGCAGGGGGACTAAACCACCAGATCGAGCATCATATTTTCCCCTATGTCAGCCACATTCATTATAAAAACATCGGGAAAATTGTAAAGCAAACCGCTCGGGAATTTGATTTGCCCTACAACGAATTCAAAACTTTTCGCTCCGCGTTCTATTCGCACTATCATCTACTCAAATCATTGGCAAAAAAACCAATCACAGTTTAATTAAGACGATGAAAGAAGCATTATCGAATCGGATCAACAGTTTGCCGGCCTCGGCAACCCTAGCTATGGCGGCCAAAGCAAGAGAATTAAAAAATCAAGGCATTAACGTTATCGGACTCAGTCTTGGAGAACCAGATTTTAATACGCCTGACTTTATCAAAGAAGCAGCTGTACAAGCTGTCAACGACAATTATAATTCATACACCCCAGTCGATGGGTATGCAGAATTGAAAGAAGCCATTTGCAGAAAGTTTAAGAGAGATAACCACTTGAACTATAGTCCGAGTCAAATCGTGGTATCAACGGGCGCAAAGCAATCAATCGCAAACGCCATTCAGGTGTTGATTAACCCCGGAGATGATGTGCTGCTTGTGGCTCCCTACTGGGTGAGTTATTCTGCAATTGTTGTGCTGGCAGAAGGAAACCCAGTAGAGATTTACTCAGATATCAAAACCAATTTTAAAATCACACCTGAACAGCTTGAAAAAGCGATTACGCCCAAAACAAAAATGGTGGTCATTAACTCGCCCAACAATCCCAGTGGATCGGTTTACACTGAAGACGAATACCGTGCATTGGCAGCCGTTTTAGAAAAATACCCTGACATCTATATTCTTTCAGATGAAATTTATGAGCATATCAACTACGGGGTGCCACACTTTAGTTTTGCTCAAATTCCGTCCATGTACGATCGTACATTGACCGTCAATGGAGTGGCAAAAGCATTTGCGATGACGGGTTGGCGTATCGGCTACCTCGGCGCACCAGAATGGATTGCCAAAGCGTGTACCAAAATGCAAGGTCAGATCACAAGTGGGGCCAACTGTATCGCACAACGTGCCACCATTGCCGCTTTGGACGCGCCCGTTAGCCAGATTCAGTATATGGTTGACGAATTTGCGACTCGCCGCGAAAGGATAATCGACTTACTCGGTGCGATTGAGGGCTTTGTACTCAACCAGCCCAAAGGTGCTTTCTATGTGTTTCCAGATGTATCCCATTATTTCGGCAAAACAATTAAGGGTAAAACAATTGAAAATGCTTCTGACTTTGCGCTTTACCTCTTAGAAGAAGCCCATGTCGCTACCGTGACTGGAGAGGCCTTTGGCTGTCCGAATAATATTCGAATATCCTATGCAGCTTCTATGAATGATATCGAAGAAGCGGTTCAGCGAATTCAGCAGGCATTGACCTAGTGATCTCTCCAGAAATAGGGAGTAAATAGTATCAGTGCGGTAAAGAGTTCTAGACGACCAACCAGCATCAAAAAGGAACACCAAATTTTCCCGCCAGTTGGCATGGATGCATAGGTTGAAACGGGGCCAAAATCACCCAAACTTGGCCCAACATTTCCTAGGCTCGCTGCGGATGCGCCTATGGACGATAAAAAGTCTAAGCCAAAAAAGCTCAAAACGACTGCTCCGATGATAAACAGCAGCATGTAGAGGATAAAAAATCCGAGGATTCGATAAACCAAACTATGTTGAATAGTAACGTGGTTAAGGTGAAGGGGAACAATCGCATTGGGGTGTAGGGCGCGACGAAACTCAAGGACAGCATTTTTGATCATCACCAAATGTCGAATCACTTTCACTCCCCCAGAAGTCGACCCAGAAGATCCGCCCAAAAAGAAAAGACCAAAGAAAAGCATGGTCAGAAACGGAATCCAACCAGCAAAGTCTGCAGTCACAAAACCAGTGGTTGTAATGATTGCAACCACTTGGAATAAGGCATGTCGAAAACTGCTTTCAAACTCCCCAAAGACTTGTGGGTGATCAACTGCGGTTGATTTTAGGTTTACGTTGGTGTAAATCCCAATAAAGGTAATCATTGTAAAAAACGTCACAAAGCCAATATACCAACGAAACTCATTGTCTTGCCAAATTCGTTGCAGTTTCCCTTTGAGTCCAAAATAAATCAGAACGAAGTTGGTACCCGCTAAAAACATAAATAATGTCACGATATATTGGATCACAGGTCTGTGGTTCCAATACGCCAAGCTTTCATTTTTGGTTGAGAACCCACCAGATGCCATCGTACTCATCGAGTGATTAACTGCATCAAATACGGTCATTCCAGCCAGAGACAATAAAATCGCCTCCAAGGCCGTAAAGCCCACATAGATATACCAAAGTCGTTTTGCGGTATCGCTGATCCGCGGGTGGAGTTTGTCCCCACCAAGGCCTGTTGCTTCTGCAGAAAACAATTGAACACCACCAATCCCCAATAGGGGTAGGATTGCCACTGCCAATACAATGATACCCATCCCACCAAGCCAGTGCGTAAGGGAGCGCCACAAAATGATACTTTTTGGAAGTGCTTCGATATCTTGAATGATCGTAGCCCCAGTAGCTGTAAAACCAGACATGGTTTCAAACAATGCATCAGAATAGCTTTCCAACGCGCCAGTCAATATATAAGGTAGTGTGCCAAAAAGTACCATGCTGAGCCAGCCTAGCACCACCGTCAAGTACCCATCTCTCTTCCTGATTTCTCGTTTTCGATTTCGGGTGATGACTAAGGTTACAAGGGCTACCCCTGTGGTAATAAATGCAGAGTACAAGAGTCCGTTCATTGCACCATCATCTGCAGAAGCACTCAGTAGTGAACAGATATACATTGCTGTTGCATTAAACAAAAGCAACAAGCCCAACATGTGTAAAATTGTCGAAAAATTATACACCTTCATCGCTACCGAAATAATCGCTCAATACGTGAGATGGACTTTGGCAAACAGCAAACCAAGACTCTATCGCCAGGCATGATTTCAAAATCTCCAAGGGCAATAATCCCTTCCCCTGCTCGAATAACACCGCCAATTGTAGCTGTTCGAGAAATCTCTAAATCCTTGATTTTTTTTCCTAAAACTCGAGAATCTTCACTGACAACAAACTCGAGAAGTTCAGCATCCATATTATTAAGTTTGGCCAAGTCAACGACCTTTCCTTTCCGCACATAGCGGAAAATACTGTTGGCCGTTAGCAGCTTCTTGTTGATTAATGTATCTACCCCAATTGACTTGGTGAGCTCGAAGTAATCTACATTCTCAACCAGTGCTATAATTTTGGATACCGTATTTGATTTGGCCATCAGACAGGACATGATATTGGTTTCGGAGTCATCTGTGACTGCCAAAAAAACATCCATGCCGCCAATATTTTCCTCAAGCAATAGCTCGGCATTTCGCCCATCGCCATGAATCACAAGAGTGTTGGGAAGGTACTCAGACAATTTGATTGCCTTTTCTTTATTCGACTCAACGAGTTTAACGCGCATTCCGCGCTGACATAAGTCCTCTGCTATCTTTTTCCCTATGCGTCCTCCGCCAAGAATCATTACGTTCTCAACCTCTTGCTTGGTGTAACCAATCAATTCGTTTAATGCGTCCATTCCTGATTTGGAGCTTGTGAAATAGACCTGATCCCCAGCTTCGAAAAAAGTATTCCCACGAGGAATGAGGGTTGTTTGCGAACCTGCCCGTTTAATTGCAATCGGCATAAAGTGTACTTCCGAATATACAGCAGCTGCTTCTTTTACCGATTTACCAACAAAGGGAGCCGATTCTTCCAAGGTTGTTCCCATCATTGTTAAGGCACCTTCTTCAAATTCATAGCTATTGTTGAACGCTGACTCGTCAATTAACAATTGAATCTCTTTAACAGCTAGTTCCTCAGGAGAAATCAACTCATCGATGCCTAAAGAATGAAAATCGACATCTTCTTTGTACTTGTCAAACTCAATATTGGTCACACGTGCTATGGTGCGTTTACAACCTAATTGTTTAGACAGCAAACAACACATCAAATTGGTGGTTTCTATCGGGCTAACGGCAATCATCATATCAGAATCGCCTGCATCTGCTTTTTTGAGAACTGCCAAGGCTGAAGGGTCTCCATGTATGGTACGGATATCCAGATGAGTCTCGGCATATGTAAGGTGCTCCTTTACACTGTCAATCAGCGTAATATCCTGAGATTCAAATGAGAGTAGCTTTGCAAGATGAAGTCCAACATCACTCGCGCCAGCAATAATGATTTTCATGAAAAAACCTTGGTTTGCAAGTGCAAATATAGATGTTTTGCAATGATTTAATACATCGAAATGAATCTCTGATTCGCTTATCTTTGCACAAATTGCTGTAAAATCACGCCATGGTCAAACCTTATCAAAATTCTTCTACATCCAAAAAAGAACAAGTTACCACAATGTTTGATGGTATTGCTGATAATTATGATTCGTTAAACCGCGTCATATCTATGGGCATTGACAAATCATGGCGTCGAAAGTTGGTTGAGATGGCCGCCAGTAAAAAACCCAAAACGATTGTAGATGTCGCAACTGGAACTGGAGATTTGGCCATTGCATTAACGTCGATTCCGTCTGCCACAATTACGGGGATTGATATTGCTGTTGAAATGTTGGAAATTGGAAAACAGAAAATCAAACAGCGTAAACTTGACCGTAAAATCAATATGATTGTTGGCGATGCGGAGTCTCTGCCTGTCTCTGACAATACTATCGATGTTACAACCGTAGCTTTTGGTGTGCGAAATTTTGGAAATCTCCACAAGGGGCTTTCTGAGATTTACCGAGTTCTTAAACCAGAAGGGCAGCTTTTTGTTTTGGAAACTTCTGTGCCAAAAAACTTGTTTTTTCGTGTCGGATATAAGATCTACAGTTCGCTTTTTCTGCCTCTCGTTGGGCGATTGTTTTCCTCCGACAAAAACGCATACAGTTATCTTTCCGACTCTGCTGCTGCTTTTCCCTATGGGGAAGCTTTTAACAATAAACTCCGAAAAGTTGGGTTTACAAGAGTGCACGACCATCCACAAACCTTTGGAGTGGTAACCATTTACCAAGCCACAAAGAGTAAAGATGCGTAAACGCCTTCTTATCGTTTCTCTAATCGCCATAACTTCAACGAGTTGGGGTCAACGAAACAATACGCCTGAATATCATAAAAAGGACGATGATTATTTATTCCGCTTTGGCTATTATTTGGGAATCAATCAGATGAATTTTAAAGCCGACTATTCACGGTACACATTAGATCAAATAGAGATTCAACCACAATTGGGGTTCAACGTCGGTCTTTTTGCTGATTTGCGGATTCTGGACAACATCAACTTGCGAATCGAACCCGGAATGTTTACAAGTCAACGAAATCTTACATTTCCAGAAAATTGGCCAGAGGTTCGCAATCCCGACAATCGCCTACGAGAAGTCAAATCGACATATATACGCGTACCCTTGGTCTTAAAATTTTCAACCAACCGAATCCATAATGTGAGGCCCTTTGTCGTTGGCGGAGTTTCGACCTCCATCAACCTGTCGAGCAATGAAAAAAGTCGGGAAGACAATGACAGTGGACGATTTCGCTTACGCACCAATATGAATGCATTTGAAGTTGGACTTGGCGTGGAACTGTATTTGCCCTTTTTCCGACTAACCCCATCAGTACGAGGGATTTTTTCTCTGCAGGATGAAATTGTACCCGACGACTGGACAGTGGCAATTCAGTCTCTCAAAACGCAGGGGGTTTTTCTCAACTTCATTTTTCAATAGGGTTTTTTCGGCGCGCCTCTGCTACAATAATCCCCGTTGCCATAGCAGCGTTGAGACTTTCTGCACCGCCATATCGAGGAATCGAGATGACGTTATTTGCAAGTTCTTGAAGCTGTTTTGACAATCCTTTACCCTCATTTCCAATGACCAAAACTGTAGGTGAATCAAAAGCATATTCATATATAGACTGTCCAGCCATAGACGTGGCGACAATTTGACAATCTTGCATTCCCACAAGCCATGCTTGTAGGTCTTTATAAAGCACTTGAACTCGAGCCAAAGAACCCATGGTCGAACGGATCACTTTTGGATTGTAACAATCAACCGTATCTGACGAACAAACGATGTCTTGGATGCCGAACCAATCACATAACCGAATGATCGTGCCCAAGTTTCCAGGATCTTGAATACTCTCCAGTGCGAGAATCAATTTTGATTGTGATAGCGATTGTTCATTTGGTTTTACAAATACTGCCAAGGCATCTGAAGGGGTTTTTAAGACACTCATGGTTTTCATTTCCGATTGACTTACCAATTTGGCTTGATGGGAAGAAAACAGGGATGAATTTGAAGTAAAAAGTTGGTGCAATTGGTAATTTTCCTTGACAAATTCCTCCACGACCTTATGCCCTTCTGCCACAAACAGATGGTGTTGATCTCTTTGTTTTTTTTGCGCCAATTGACGAACGAATTTGATTTGGCTTTTGCTAACCATACAAATGATGTATTTTTGAATTTTGATGCTTGCGTTCAGACCACATACTACAAAAATACTACTATTCATTTGCTTAGGCACAATGCTTTCGAGTTGTCGCGTGTCAAAATCTCTCAATAAGGATGATTTGTTGCTTGATCAAAACCTATTTTATTACAATGGAAGTCGTACTTACGCAGATTCGATTCAGGCACTTGTCCCGCAGCAACCAAACAAACGGGTGTTGGGCATTCCTTTACGTTTATTGATTTACCAATCTGCAAATGAAAATTCTGCCCAAAAATTTGACAACTGGCTACAAAAAAATCCAAAACGCAATCAACGCATGCAGTCGATTTGGTCTCAAAAACAGGTCGATCAAATGCGAGCTTACAGAGTTCAATTTCAAGACTGGAAACGAAGGAATGGCGAACCCCCGTCTTTGATCGATTCCTTGTATTTTGACGAATACGCTAACGACATTACCACCTACCTGTCGAATCGTGGATATTTTAAAGCCAAAACAACGGTGGCTAAAGAACTGACAAGCGAAGCGAGAAAAAAGGCCAATCTGATTTATGATATTCAAACAGGACTTCCATATTATCTCGATTCAATTTCAACAGAAATCAAGAGTCCCATTATTGATTCGCTCTACCAACGCAAGTCTACGGAATCGATTCTAAAAAAAGGAAATCAGTTTAACACGCTAGATTTTGAAGCGGAACGAAATCGATTATATGATTACTTTAAAAACAATGGCGTTTATCATTTTCAGCTAAATGCGATTGACTTTGAAATCGCATTGGATACTACGGGGACTGATTTTCAACTTCCTGTAAAAATTTTGATAGAGGATTTTAGAAAGTCCACACCCGACGGAATTATTCTTGAGCCGTATAAACAAACCAAAATCAACGCAGTGAATGTATACACCAACCCTGCGAATGAGGCGGAATTCAAGACTCGATTTGACAGCATTTCGTTTTTTGGATTAAAGACGAATCGATACAGTCACAATATGCTCTCCAAAGCCATTGAGATGCGCTCTGGAGACCTCTATAGTGATCGTGCACGAACCGAAACAATTGCCAAACTGAATCATTTGGGGATTTTTGAATACCCAACCATTAGTTACTCCTATTCCGATTCATTAGAGACCGCCTTGAATACAATCATAACCCTGAAGCCAAGGGAACGTTTTGAACTCGAATTTGGATTGGATCTTACCCAATCCAATATCCAAGATCAGGGTATAGCTTTCAATAGCAGTATAAATATTCTCAATATTTTCCGAGGAGCCGAAAACTTTGAATTTGGGGTGCGAGGAACTATCGGTCGTTCAGCCAACGAAGTCATTTCTGAAATCGGAGGTGATGTGAGACTGCGGATTCCCAAAATTTTAATGCCGCGTATCATAGCAAAAATATTCCCGGAAAATCTACAACCCATATCCGTTCTCAATTTTGGTACGGCTCTTCAAAACAATATCGGATTGGACAAACAGGCCTATAATGCGGGCATTCAATATCAGTGGAAATCGAAAAAAAATAATCGGATTGACTTCAACTTACTCGACCTGACTCTGGTCAATAACCGGAACGTACAAAACTATTTCAATGTGTACACAAACGCCTATTCCGAACTCAATTCACTAGCAAAATCAACAACTGGTACAACTGCTTTTTTCAACGGAGACAATCTCGCCATACCAGCGGGAACAGCTGGCTTTACGAACTATGTCCTTTCCGATAGATCTCCCATCACAAAAGGAAGTCCCAATTACCTCAACGTGCAGCGTATTGAAGAACGGAGAGGCCGCCTGACCCAAAATAACCTGATTATCGGATCGAGTATTGATTTTTTAAAAAACACCCAAACCAGTTTTTTTGATGAAAATTTTTATCAAGTCCGTTTCCAATTTGAATCTGCTGGAAATTTGATCAGCTTGTTGGCTAAGCCACTCAATTTGGAAAGAAAAAACGACACCAATTTCCTCTTTAATCTTCCATACAGCCAGCATGTCAAAGGAGAGTTTGACTACATTCAGCACTGGCTTGTCGGTTCGTCATCTGTTTTTGCGTTGCGAACGTTTGTGGGCTTAGCGGTTCCCTTTGGTAATGCCACAAGTATTCCTTTTAATCGCTCTTATTTTTCTGGTGGTGCAAATGACAATCGGGCTTGGGAGGTCTATCGTTTGGGACCTGGGAGCAGTTTTTCAGGAAATGAATTTAATGAAGCAAATTTCAAACTTGCGCTGAATGTGGAGTATCGATTTGACCTATTTGGATCATTTAAAGGTGCATTGTTTACCGATGTTGGAAATATTTGGAACGTATTTGACGATGTTACTGACCCTAAAAGACGTTTTGATGGATTCGCTGATTTGAGTGAGCTTGCCGTTGGATCTGGTTTAGGTGTACGATATGATTTTGGATTATTTATTTTTCGACTCGATACGGGCTTTAAAACCCATAACCCAGCACTAGAAAAGTCGAAGAGGTGGCTAACCGAATTGCAGTTTAGAAAAGCAAACATTACAATCGGAATTAATTATCCTTTCTAAAGGTTAAATTTTATTCTATTTTTGCGCCTTCAAACAATAAAAACCAATGAGTCACTCTATTCAGCCCGGCGTTATTACCGGTAAACAAGTTCAAGAAGTTTTTCAACTCGCAAAAGACAAAAAATTTGCTCTTCCTGCCGTGAATGTCATCGGGTCGAGCTCGATCAATGGCGTTCTTGAAACAGCTGCTTCCCTCAACGCACCTGTTATCGTGCAATTCTCCAATGGCGGAGCACAATTTAACGCAGGCAAGGGGCTTTCCAACGAAAACCAACAGGCTGCCATTGCTGGAGCTGTAGCAGGCGCAAAACACGTGCATCAATTGGCTGAAGCATACGGAGCGGTTGTGATTCTCCACACCGACCATGCAGCTAAAAAATTATTGCATTGGATCGATGGTTTACTCGATGCAAGTGAAAAGCATTATGCAGAAACGGGAAAGTCATTGTTTAGCTCTCATATGATTGATCTTTCGGAAGAACCATTGGAGGAAAACATTGCAATTTGTAAAGAATACCTCAAGCGCATGTCGAAAATGGATATGACTCTCGAAATCGAACTCGGCGTAACTGGTGGTGAGGAAGATGGCGTTGACAATACCGATATTGACAGTTCGAAACTCTACACCCAGCCAGAAGAGGTTGCTTACGCTTTTGAAGAGCTTTCTCAAGTTAGCGACCAATTCACTGTGGCTGCAGCATTCGGAAATGTACATGGGGTGTACAAACCTGGAAACGTCAAGTTGACTCCCAAGATTTTAAAGAACTCTCAGGAATTTGTGAGTGAAAAATACGGCGTTGAGCATAACAATATCGACTTTGTATTTCACGGTGGCTCAGGTTCAACTGTAGCCGAAATCACCGAAGCCATTGGGTATGGTGTGATCAAAATGAATATCGATACGGACATGCAGTATGCTTTTATGAGTGGCGTTCGGGACTATGTTCAAAACAAATCTGGTTATCTCCAACAACAAATCGGAAATCCAGAGGGAGACGACGTGCCTAACAAGAAGTTTTATGATCCTCGTGTCTGGTTGAGAGAAGGAGAAAAAAGCTTTATCGACAGACTCAAGCAAGCTTTTGAAGACCTAAACAATGTGAATACATTGTAGTTTTATTTGGTTTTATATCTTTGATTAAAATAAAACCGTATGCCTTGGTTTAAACGAACAACTAAAGGAATCCGAACGAGTACGGAGGATAAAAAAGACACACCACAAGGTCTTTGGTATAAATCCCCAACGGGAAAAATAATCGACACAGAGGAACTGGCGGAAAACTTTTATGTTTCCCCTGAAGACGGTTACCACGTTCGGGTCGGGAGTCAAATCTACTTCGATCTTCTTTTTGACGAGGGAAAGTTTAAAGAACTTGATAAAAAAATATCCTCCAAAGACCCGCTCAAATTTGAAGATTCAAAAACCTATAAAGATCGTTTGACGACAGCCCAGAAAAAAACAAAACTTTCTGATGCTGTTCGCACAGCAGTAGGGAAATCGAATGGCAATCAGCTTGTCATAGCATGTATGGATTTCGCATTTATCGGCGGATCTATGGGTTCGGTCGTTGGTGAGAAGATTTACCGTGCTGCCGATTATGCCTTACAGAAAAAAATACCTCTTCTGGTGATTTCCAAATCTGGAGGTGCGCGCATGATGGAAGCAGCTCTTTCTTTAATGCAAATGGCAAAAACCTCAGCGAAGTTAGCCCAGTTGGCAGATGCCAACATCCCGTACATCTCATTATGTACAGACCCAACAACTGGAGGAACGACTGCATCTTTTGCGATGCTTGGTGACATCAATATCGCTGAGCCAGGTGCTATGATTGGATTTGCTGGACCTCGCGTGGTTAAAGACACCACTGGACAAGACTTACCAGATGGCTTTCAAACAAGCGAGTTTGTTTTGGAGCATGGCTTTTTGGATTTTATCACCCATCGTAAGGATCTAAAAAAGAAGGTAAACTTGTATTTAGACTTGGTTCTAAACCGTCCTGTTAGCAAAACATAGCTTTTTAGGATTTAATTCCTACATTTGCACCCTCAAGAAAAGTTCTTGGGTTTACATAATAATCATTTACAATAATATTGGCATGTATTTAACAACAGAAGTTAAGAAAGAGATTTTTAAGAAATACGGTTCTTCCGAAACAAATACTGGATCTACCGAAGGCCAAATCGCTCTCTTTACACATCGGATCAATCATTTATCCAATCACCTCAAAAAAAATCACAAAGACTACAATACCGAAAGATCACTTGTTAAGCTCGTTGGTAAACGAAGAAGTCTTCTCGATTATTTGAAGAAAAAAGATATCAATAAATACAGAGAGTTAATCAAAGAACTCAACATCCGAAAATAACATAAAAAGCATCATCGTTTTTCATTGGTGACTACGAACGCAACACAACAAACGTTCACATATAAAATGAAAAAATATGATACCAAAAGTATATACCGAGTCCATTGACTTGGGAGATGGCCGAACCATTACCATTGAAACTGGTAAGCTGGCCAAACAAGCAGATGGTTCTGCTGTTATTCGCATGGGCGACGCCATGCTTCTTGCCACTATCGTGTCGGCAAGAAAAGCTTCAGACGTTGATTTTCTACCATTAACTGTAGATTACAGAGAAAAGTTTGCTGCCGCTGGGCGTTTTCCAGGTGGTTTTTTCAAACGAGAAGCTCGTCCTAGTAACGATGAAATTTTAACAATGAGATTGGTGGATCGTGTGTTACGACCCCTTTTCCCTAAAGACTATCACGCAGAAATTCAAGTCATGTTACAGCTGATGTCACATGATGAAAACGTCATGCCTGATGCTTTAGCTGGATTGGCCGCATCGACCGTGATTCAGTTGTCTGATATTCCATTTGAGTACCCAATTTCGGAAGTTCGTGTAGCTAGAATTGAGGGAGAATTTGTCGTTAATCCAAGTCGCGAACAACTCAAAGATTCTGACATCGACATTATGATTGGTGCGAGTGCTGACTCTGTTGCCATGGTTGAAGGAGAATTTGACGAAGTTTCTGAGCAATGTATGGCCGATGCCATTCGTTTTGGCCATGAAGCCATCAAAAAACAAATCGAAGCGCAAGAGCGCTTAGTCAAGGCCGTAGGTAAAAAAGAAACACGTACCTATGATACAGAAACACAAAACGAGGAGTTAGAAAAAAAGATTCATGACTTTGTTTATCAAAGTTGTTATGACATTGCAAAACAAGGACTCTCTAAACAAGAGCGCGGTGAAAAATTCTCTGAACTCAAAGAGACATTAGTTGCTGAATTTTCAGAAGAAGAGCAAGAAGAGCATGGGAAATTGATTTCCAAATATTTCGGTAAAGCACAAAAAGAAGCCATTCGTGAGCTCGTCTTAGCTGAAGGGATTCGATTAGATGGACGTGAGACTACGGATATTCGCCCGATTTGGTGTGAAGTAGATTACCTCCCTTCTACGCATGGATCCTCTATATTTACGCGTGGTGAAACGCAAGCGTTAGCAACAGTAACGCTTGGAACTTCAAGAGAGGCAAATATTATTGACTCTCCATCGAATCAAGGAGAAGAAACCTTTTATTTACACTATAACTTCCCCCCATTTTGTACGGGTGAGGCACGACCGCTACGTGGTACATCTAGACGAGAAATCGGTCACGGTAACCTTGCACAACGTGCACTCAAAATGGTGATGCCAGAAGAGTCGCCTTACACAGTTCGTGTGGTCTCTGAGGTTTTGGAATCAAACGGTTCCTCATCTATGGCAACGGTTTGTGCTGGTACTATGGCACTGATGGATGCTGGTGTTCAAATCAAAAGCCCAGTTTCAGGAATCGCAATGGGATTGATCTCGGATGGAGATCGTTTTGCTGTTCTTTCTGATATCCTTGGTGATGAGGATCACCTTGGTGATATGGACTTTAAAGTCACCGGAACAGACAAAGGGATTACGGCTTGTCAAATGGATATTAAAATCAAAGGGTTATCGTACGAAATTTTGATCCAAGCATTGGAGCAAGCTCGTGATGGTCGACTGCATATCCTTGAGAAGTTGACAGAAACCATTGAAATCCCTGCGGAATCGATTAAGCCACATGCGCCGAAAATGATCAACTGTAGAATTCCAAATGAGTTTATCGGTCCGTTTATTGGTCCTGGTGGTAAGGAGATTCAAAACCTACAACGTGAGACAGGCACTACGATCGTGATCAATGAAGACCCTGATACGCAAGAGGGAATAGTTGAAATCCTAGGAACCGATCAAGATGGAATCGACAGAGTACTCGCTAAAATTGAAGCACTCACCTTTAAGCCCGAAAAAGACGAGGTTTATAAGGTTAAGGCAATTAAAATTTTAGAATTTGGTGCTGTGGTTGAATACCTCGAAGCACCTGGTAACGAAGTACTCTTACATATTAGTGAAATGGCTTGGGCGCGTACAAACGCTGTTACCGACGTGGTGAATGTTGGCGATGAGTTTGATGTCAAATACTTAGGCTTTGACCCACGTACCAGAAAAGATAAAGTGTCACTAAAAGCCTTGCTTGAAAAGCCCGAGGGCTATGTGGAGCGTCCACCGAGAAAAGGTGGCAGCGGCGGTCGAGATCGAAAAAGCGGTCGAGACAATCGCAACAGGAGATAATTTTACAAACCCCCTTTTTGGGGGTTTTTAAGTACCTTACTTTTCACGTTTTTTTTAAAGTTTAAAGTTTGTACCATGAAAAAAATCACTCTATTTATATTTGCGCTCGTAAGCACACAATGTACAACTGAAATGCAACAACCACCAATCGCCAAACAAGTCCCAAAGACTTTAGAAATTCACGATGACAAACGCGTCGATCCCTATTTTTGGATGCGTTTGAGTGATACGCAAAAAGAAGCCAAACAAGCAGACGAACAGACGCAGGATGTGCTGGACTATCTCAACGCGGAAAACGACTACCTCAAGGGGGTGATGAAGCCCACCGAAAAACTGCAAGAAACCCTCTATGAAGAAATCATCGGACGAATCAAGCAAGATGACTCTTCAGTTCCCGTTACGTTGAACGGCTATACGTATTACACCCGATTCGAACAAGAACAAGACTACCCCTATCATTGTCGGAAAAAAGCCGTCGAGGACAGCGATGAAGAAGTGATGCTCGATGTTCCCAAAATGGCTGAGGGATTTGCCTATTATTCCATTGGCGGTCGGAGTGTAAGCGAAAATAACCGCATACTTGCCTATGGCGTTGATACGGTTTCCAGAAGGGAATACACCTTGTATTTTAAAAATTTAGAAACCGGAGAAATTCTCGATGATAAAATCGAAAATACCACTGGTGAAATCACTTGGGCCAATGATAACAAAACCGTTTTTTATGTCAAAAAAGACCCGGTAACGCTTCGTGCAAATCAGATTTTCAAACACCGATTGGGAACGGACGTCAGTGAAGATGAGCTTGTATTTGAAGAGACGGATGAGACCTTTTCATGTTGGATTTCAAAAACCAAATCACGGGAGTTTTTAATGATTGGGTCAAGCCAAACGCTTTCCACAGAGTTTTGGTTTTTGGATGCCAATACGCCAGATGGCAAATGGCAATTGATTCACCCACGGGAACGAGATCTTGAATACTTTGTTGACCACTATAAAGATGATTTTTACATCATTACAAACGATCAAGCCAAAAACTTCCGCTTGATGAAAACCCCTGTTAACCGTCCGCAAAAATCAAATTGGACAGAGCTGATTGCGCATCGCAATGAGGTGCTGATGGAAAATATAGAAATTTTTAAAGATCATCTTGTTGTCAATGAGCGGCACAACGGACTTACGCGCCTTCGCATTATCCAATGGAACGATCAGACTGAGAATTATATCTCTTTCGAAGATCCCACCTATGCTGCCTGGATTTCTGCAAATCCAGAATTCAACGCAACCCAACTTCGTTTTGGATACAGCTCATTGACCACCCCAACATCGATTTATGATTACGAGCTAAACACCAAAGAGAAAACACTCAAAAAACAGGATGAAGTATTGGGTGGAAAATTCGATTCGCAAAACTATCGTTCAGAGCGTGTTCTGGCACCTAGCCGAGATGGGAAAACAGAAATTCCCGTTTCACTAGTCTATCACAAAGATTTTGCGAAATCAGGTGATGAGCCCTTGCTTCTCTACGGCTATGGGTCTTATGGCAACACGATTGATCCTTGGTTTAGTTCGGCTCGATTGAGTCTGCTAGATCGTGGTTTTACATTTGCCATTGCACACATTCGCGGGGGACAAGAACTGGGACGGTCATGGTATGAAGACGGGAAAATGTTAAAGAAGAAAAATACATTTTACGACTTTATTGATGTTGGCAGTCATTTGGTAAACGAGGGCTATACTTCCTCTGATCATTTGTATGCACAAGGAGGCAGTGCCGGTGGCTTACTCATCGGAGCTGTGATCAATATGGCGCCCGACTTGTGGAATGGTGCTATTGCGGCAGTCCCTTTTGTCGATGTGGTCTCTACCATGCTCGACGAAACAATTCCACTCACGACCTTTGAGTTTGACGAATGGGGGAACCCCAAAGAAAAGGAATACTACGACTATATAAAATCCTATTCTCCTTATGATAATGTCGAAGCAAAAGACTACCCGCATCTACTGATTACGACTGGCTATTGGGATAGTCAGGTGCAGTATTGGGAACCTGCAAAGTGGATTGCCAAGCTCCGAGCAACAAAAACAGATAACAATTTGTTATTGATGGATTGCAATATGGAGGTCGGCCATGGTGGTGCTTCTGGTCGTTTTAAACGTTATAAAGAAGTTGCCCAGTCTTATGCTTTTTTACTCCACCTCGAAAAATAATTGAATTTTTGTAACCTTTTGGTTCCTCACATCGTATAACCACTTGTAAAATAAGAAGATGAGACAGCTGAAAATTACAAAGCAGGTTACCAACAGGGAAACCGCTTCACTTGACAAGTATCTACAAGAAATCGGAAAGGTTGATTTGATTACAGCCGAAGAGGAAGTAGAACTTGCCCAACGCATCAAAGCAGGAGATCAAGTTGCACTTGAAAAATTGACAAAGGCAAACTTGCGATTTGTGGTCTCTGTAGCAAAGCAATATCAAAATCAGGGTCTCACACTTCCAGACTTGATCAACGAAGGAAACTTGGGTCTGATCAAAGCCGCAAAACGATTTGATGAAACGCGTGGTTTTAAATTTATTTCTTACGCCGTTTGGTGGATTCGTCAGTCGATTCTACAAGCACTTGCAGAACAGTCGAGAATTGTGCGCTTACCCCTTAACAAAATTGGGTCGATCAACAAAATCAATAAAACCTATGCATACCTAGAGCAGGCCCACGAGCGTATGCCTTCTGCTGAGGAAATTGCAAAAGAACTCGACATGACGGTTTCTGACGTTAAGGAATCGATGAAAAATACAGGTCGGCACGTATCCATGGATGCGCCACTCGTAGAGGGTGAAGATTCCAACTTGTATGATGTCATTCGAAGTGGGGAATCGCCAAACCCGGATCGTGAGTTGTTGCACGAATCATTGCGAACAGAAATCAGCCGTGCTCTTGAAACCCTAACGCCTAGAGAATCTGATGTGGTTCGTCTTTATTTTGGGCTTGGTAACCAACACCCGATGACGCTTGAAGAAATTGGAGAAACCTTTGACTTGACTCGCGAGCGTGTTCGTCAAATCAAAGAAAAGGCAATCCGTCGATTAAAACATACATCCAGAAGTAAAATACTGAAAACCTACCTCGGGTAATGAGTGACAAAAAGCTGATTGCTCCTTCTATGCTAGCTGCTGATTTTAGCAACTTAGCAAGTGATATTGAAGTGGTAAATCAAAGTGATGCAGACTGGTTCCACCTAGACGTTATGGATGGGGTTTTTGTGCCAAACATCTCTTTTGGAATGCCTGTCATCAAGTCGATGGCAAAGCATACGACAAAACCGCTTGATGTTCATCTGATGATTGTTGAACCCGATCGCTACATCCAAACCTTTGCCGATTTGGGAGCTGATGTGTTAACCGTTCACGTTGAAGCCTGTACGCACTTACACAGGAGTTTACAGTCGATCAAAGCGGCGGGGATGAAAGCTGGTGTTGCGCTAAACCCTCACACACCAATTGCATCTTTATCACACATCATTGCAGATATCGATTTGGTATGTTTGATGAGCGTAAACCCTGGTTTTGGTGGCCAATCGTTTATAGAAGCTACCTATGAAAAAGTTCGTGAGCTACGAGCGTTAATCGATGATCACAAGGCAAGTACACTGATCGAAATCGATGGGGGTGTTACCAATCAAAATGCAAGTCAGTTGGTAGCTGCAGGGGCCGATGTTTTGGTCGCTGGCAGTTACGTGTTTTCAGCATTTGACCCACTAGGTACGATCGCAAATTTGTCTGCGCAGGTCAATTCGTAATCAAATGTCTGTTGTTCTAGGTCTCATGAGTGGCACTTCTTTGGATGGGCTCGACCTTTGCTGTGTTCGCTTTGCTGACAATCACAATGACTTTCAAATTCTTGCTGCCAAAACGATTCCTTACTCCGCTGAATGGAAATCCAAACTCGAAAACGCATTCTTTCGCACGACAACTGCAGTCGATGCACTTGACAAAGAATACGGCGTGTTTTTGGCAGAACACATTACCGACTTTATCAAAACCTATTCACTCCCCCCTATTGATTTGATTGCTTCCCATGGACACACTGTGTTTCACAAGCCCAATCGAGGCATCACAAAACAAATTGGATCGGGTGAAGAAATTGCCAAACACACAGGAATCCAAGTGGTTTATGATTTTAGAACACAAGACGTCGCATTGGGCGGACAGGGAGCTCCCTTGGTTCCCATTGGGGATAGCATCCTTTTTTCCGACTATGATGCCTGTTTGAATCTGGGCGGATTTGCCAACGTGTCTTTTGATACGCAGAACAGTCGTATTGCCTATGATATCGGAGCATGTAATCTCATCCTCAATCATTTTGCCCAAAAACTCGGCTATGAATACGATGACCAGGGGTTGCTCGCCCAAGGGGGAACTTGTGATGAATCGTTGCTAAAAAAGTTGAACGATATTGACTATTATGAGTTTAATCCGCCAAAGTCTTTGGCCAGAGAGTTTGCAGAGTCTCAACTCCTGCCTTTTCTCTCAAACTACGATGAAAAAAAGGTGCTACATACCTATACAAAACACATTGGTTTTCAAATCGGCGTGTCGCTAAAAAAAAGCAAAGCAACCAAATGCTTGATCACTGGTGGTGGTACGCACAATCGTTTTCTAATGGATCAAATCCAAAAGCATACCAACTGTTTTCTGGAGATACCGGATGACACGATCGTGGACTACAAAGAGGCACTGATCTTTGCGCTTTTAGGACTTTTGCGTATAGAAAATCAAATCAATGTGTTGTCCAGTGTAACAGGAGCTAAGCACGACCACAGTTCTGGTCGCATAGCAAAGCCAAAGTCATTGCCTGAAAAATTGTAAATTTATTGTCGAATTTTAAAAAACCTATCTATGAAAATTTATCAAACTTTAATCGCAGTTACACTCGTCTTTTTTTCGTGTAGCACCCCTAGCCCAACAGATCAGCTCCACGAACTGATGGACGATTACCATCAGGAGGCGTTACAACTCTATCCGCTGAGTGCTACCTACCAAGGCGATAAAAGGTACAACGACTATTTGCCCAATTCGCTTTCAGATGAATTTATGGCACAAGAAAAAAAGTTCTACTCCACTACTCTAGAAAAGCTCAATTCTCTTGAGGAAGGAAGTTTAAGCGAAGCCGATTTATTGAGTAAAAAGGTGCTTGCTTGGGAATGTGATATCAATCTAAAACGATTGGGATTCCCAACCCATCACTTGCCAATCAATCAGATGTGGACACTCCAATTAACGATTGGTCAATTGGCTGGTGGAAGTAGTGCACAACCCTTTACATCAGTAGAAGACTATGAAAACTGGCTCAAGCGGGTCGATGATTATTTGGTTTGGCTTAACACTGCTGAACAGCGAATGAAAGAGGGAGTCGAAAAAGAGATTGTACTGCCAAAATCACTGATCAAAAAAGTTATTCCTCAACTTGCTAGTATTGCACTTACAGATTTAGAGGATCATTTGTTTTACGGTCCAATTCGCGAACTCCCAGAAAGCTTTTCAAAGGAAGACAAAATGCGGTTAACTGCAGCTTATGTGTCTATGATTGAAGACAAAGTAAAGCCAGCATATCTGCAAATTCATGATTTTATGAAAGGGGAATATATGGAAGCCGGCCGTTTGAGCAATGGCTTTGATGCTTATTCTTTTGGTGAAGACTATTACGACTATGCCATCCAGCTCTATACAACCACCACGATGAGTGCTGATGAAATCCATGAGTTGGGCTTGCGTGAAGTCGCGCGTTTGCGCTCTGAGATGGAAAAGGTAAAAAAACAGGTCGGTTTTTCAGGAGATTTAAACACCTTTTTCGATCATGTGAGAACCCTACCCCAACTTGTACCCTTTAATGATCCCCAGCAAGTGATTGATAACTTCAATGCGATTCACGACAAGATGAAAGCCAATGTCGATCGCCTGTTTTCACTCCAGCCAAAAACAGCTTTTGAAGTGCGTCGCACAGAGGCGTTCCGTGAAAAATCGGCGAGTGCAGAATACAGTCCAGGATCGCTGGACGGCACAAGGCCAGGGATTTTTTATGTTCCGATTCCAGATGTAACCAAATACAACATCTTTTCAGACGAGGACTTGTTTTTACACGAAGCGATACCTGGTCATCATTTCCAAATTGCCTTGCAACAAGAAAATACTGCCTTGCCTGATTTTAGAAAAACTCTGTGGTACAGTTCCTATGGAGAAGGCTGGGCGCTGTATTGTGAGTCCCTTGGGAAAGAGCTGGGGCTATATGATGACCCCTATCAATACTTTGGGATGCTCAGTGCTGAAATGCATCGCGCAATCCGACTCGTTGTTGATACCGGGCTACACACCAAAGGGTGGACAAGAGAAGATGCTATCGCGTATTCTTTGGCAAATGAGGCAGAGCCAGAGGCAGCGATTATCTCTGAAATTGAACGATATATGGCCAATCCGGGGCAAGCATTGTCCTATAAGATCGGGCAGCTGAAAATTCTTGAATTAAGAGAGAGCGCCAGCATGACTTTAGCTGATCATTTTTCGATAAGCACTTTCCATGAAAAGGTCTTGGAAACGGGATGTATTCCTTTGGCTTTGTTGGAAGAAAAGATACAGAACTGGTCAGCGCAATCCCCCGAATGAGAAGAGATTAAAAATGTATAGTCTGAAATGAAAAACTCTGATTTAGATGGTCCGGTAGATGCTGTCATAACATGGGTTGATGGTGAGGACAAAAAACACAAAGAAAAAATTTATCATTACGCTCCCAAAACGAAGCAAAAACAGAAAGATTTTTCCTCTCGTTATGCACAGACGAATGAGATTCTATATTGTGTCCATTCTATTTTAAAACACGCTGGCTTTGTTCGAAATATATTTATTGTAACAGACAACCAAATACCCAAATTTCTTATTGATGAAAAATCGAATAAGTACAAAAAGATAAAGGTTGTCGATCATACAGAGATATTTGATGACAACAAATCACTCCTCCCCGTTTTTAATTCTCGGAGTATTGAAACCAAAATTCACCACATTCCTGGACTTGCTGAACACTTTATTTACTTCAATGACGACATGATTTTATTACGTCCAGTAAGTAAATCGGATTTTTTCTTGGACAATCTTCCTGTACTGAGGGGGAAATGGAAGCCATTTAAGGAGAATATATTGTACAAGAAATTACATTTTAAGAAAAAAGTCAATCAAGCAGGGCACTTATATGCCCAGGAAAAAAGTGCAAAGATTCTCGGGTTCCAGAAACTTTTTAAATTTCATCACACCCCCCACCCGATGCGAATTTCAACGATCAAATTATTTTTTTCTAATCACAATGAATTGGAAAAACTAAACAGCAGCTTTAAATTTAGAAGCCCCGACCAATTTCTAATTCAGGGGATTGCAAATCATTTAGAAATCAAAAATGGGAATTGTCACGTGTTAAATAATTATCAGATGGTTCACTTTCGATCATACGATAAGCCGATTTTTTGGTTAAAGTTTAAACTCAATTATTTTTGCAATAAGAAAGATCGCTTATTTTTAAATTTTCAGGATTTAGACTTGTGCCCTTCTTCCATGCAAACTTACTTGATAGCGTGGCTCAATAAGCGATATCAATTGTAATGTTAGGTATAAAAATTTACAAGAATATAAAGCAGTTTTACTACGCTAAAAATGCGCTTCTTTTGCTCATTCCTCGTTGGTTTTTCCAAAATCGTTTAAGTGGGATGATTCTGCCAAAACCTGAAGATGATCTTTATTATCTGAACAAACGTGTTCAGTACTACAACAAATTAAACGGAACATCTGCACTTCCAAAAAAAGTTAAATCTCTAAATCAGCTTAAAAGGGGAAAAAAACACACAACCTATTTTTTTGACAGCTACGAACTCACTCGCTATTTTAAACCGAAACTCGTAGCGAACTTTGAGTTTGGAGATATTACCGATGTTCCCAAAATACCCTCCTTAGTAAAAAGTAGGCCCATTGAAGGGAACAACGAAAATTCAGATCTTTTAAAGCTAAATAAGGTAAGGCATTTCTTCTTTGTTCATGACTCAAATCCTTTTGAAAGCAAAAAAAACATCTTGATTGGTCGTGGTGGAGTGAGTGATAAAAAACCAAAAAGAATTGCGTTTTACAAACGATATTTTAATCACCCTCTCTGCGATTTGGGACAAACTAACAAAAATAGCAAGTATCATTTTTGGTATAAAAAAAAGATATCAATAGGCAAGCATTTAAAATACAAATTTATTTTGTGTTTGGAGGGAATTGATGTTTCATCAAGTCTCAAGTGGGTGATGTCATCAAATTCTATTGCGGTTATGACAAAGCCCCAGTTTGAAACTTGGTTTATGGAAGGGCAATTAATCCCTGATTATCATTATATTCAGATTAAAGATGATTACTCCGACTTCGAGGAAAGGTTAACATCTTTCATAGAAAACCCAGAAAAATGCCTGCGCATTATTCAAAATGCGAATGCTTACGTAGAGCAGTTTAAGAACAGGCGTAGGGAGAAATTAATATCTTTGATGGTGCTTGAAAAATATTTTACAAAGACGCAGCAAATTCTATAAATCTATAACTAAAAAATGATTCCTTTTTACCTTCGTAAAAAAATATACAAATCGATTTTTTTTGTTTACAAGTATCTGATCAGGCCTAAAAAACAAGTTAAATCCATTTATGGCATTTACCTCTTGCCTGCTTTTAAAGACAGAACCTTTAAGTATTATTTTAAAGGGACCTACGGTACTTTTCTAAGCAATCTGATCAAAAGCATTGACATAAAAACCCAATTTGTGGACATTGGTGCGAATCAGGGGCTTTACAGCATACTAGCGGGACAAAACAAAAATATAGACCAAGTCATCTCGTTTGAGCCTTCTTTGCGGACCAGTAAACTGTTGAAGTCTAATTTGAAGGTAAATCATATTACAAACTGTAAGGTGATTCAAAAAGGAATTAGCCATGAGTCGGGCCAGGTTGAACTTCATATCAACGAGGGGCATTCGGGGAAAAATTCTATGCGTGAACTGAGTAGCATGGAAAGTTCAAGGAGTGAAACGGTAGACGTCATAGATTATCAGGGATTGAATAAATTGATCCCAAACCACAGTCGGATCTTTATTAAAATCGATGTTGAAGGACATGAGGAAATTGTAATCAATCAGTTGATCCAATGCTCATTTTTTGAAAATGTGTACCAAATTTTTTGTGAAGTTGACACGAATTGGATAGACGTTAATAGAGTAAAGGTAACGCTGAAGGAGAAAGGGTTTACGAGTTTTGAGAAAATGGGAAAAAACCCTTCTCACTACGACCTTTTGATTTCACGACAATAGAGACGATTTTAAAGCATTATTCGATATCGAGCTCATACGTTTTATAGAGCTTTTCAAGCACTCCATTGGAAATGGTTTTCTTTTTTAAAAGCACCAAAGAATCAATTTGATGAACAATGCGATAAGCTTGAAGCATATCTTGATATTTCAGTCTTGTAAAATCATGTACTAAGACACTATCCTGATCGGAAAGATTGGGGTGGATGTGTAGCGCAGTTAATACCCGACAGCGCCCATCGAGAAAAACAATTACTCGTTGATTCACATTTTTTAGTAGATAACTATCAAATACGCTTGAGATTTTATGAGTAATCGTGGGGTTGACCTCTATGGGACGTCCATACTTGTGCACTTTTCCCACTGAAACATAAGTTACTCTATTTGCCTTCAGCAGTTGGTTCATATATGTTGTATAGTCTTCACTTGTTTCGTAGGCGTAAAACAGTAGCCCAAGACGGTTGGCAATCAAAGTGCTCCCCCCCGATCCACTTTCCAAATAAAGGGCTGACGTATGTTGTGATAAATAGTCTTTAAAAAAACGATACTAATAATAGGTAATTTTGGGCACCATTAAGGTACGGTCTGCGAAATGAACTCCAATCTTGTTGAGGTATTTTTTGAGTCTATATCGGATGTAAAAAAGAACTACTGCCAGTTTTAAATTTTTAAAAATGAGTACTTGAAAATAATAATTTATTTGTACGTACAAATCTTATTGAGAATAAATTACTTATTTCTTCAAAAATTCGCTCTAAAATCGCACCCAAACGAACTAGACATACCCTGTGACCTAAACATAGAGTAGTTCAAACTTGATACATTTTTTTTGAACTAATAGTAGCTGAACATTTTTTGTATTTCTTAAATAATTTAAATACAACCAATTCAAATTATTCTTTCATTTGCAAAAATATTTTAAGATGAATTCGAAAGTTACAATTGGTTCTGAAGAATGGATTTCATTAATTGATTTGAACATCCCTTACATCAAGGCACGTATTGATAGTGGAGCTAAAACTTCGAGCTTACATGCTTTAAATATTCAGCCTTATCAAAAAGAAGGTCAAACTTGGGTAAGTTTTGATGTATATCCCATTCAAAATGATGGTAAGCAAAGGGTGAAATGTAATGCATTGGTGACAGATAAGAGAATTGTAAAAAGCTCAACTGGCAATAGAGAACAAAGATTTGTTATTCAAACATTCATGACTATTGGTGCTAATACTTGGGGAATAGAAATAACACTAAGCAATAGAGATACGATGGGATATAGGATGTTGTTAGGTCGGGAGGCCATGAAAGGAAGACTAATAGTTGATCCTGAAAAAAGTTTTTCTCTTGGAAATATTAATGACAGTACTGTTTTAGGATCTTATGAGAAATTTAGAAATACTACAACAGGACTTAGAATCGGCTTACTGGCTTCTAATTATGAGTTATATAGCAATAGAAGAATAATAGAAGCTGCAGAACAAAGAGGACATCAAATAGATTTTTATAATATCCGTCAATGTTTTATGAAACTAGATGCTTCTACTCCACAAATTTACTACCGTGGAGGTGAAACCATTGATAATATAGATGCTGTTATACCCAGAATTAGACCTGCACAAACATTTTATGCCTGTGCTCTTTTACGTCTATTTGAAAGTATGGGAGTATTTTGCTTAAATACATCAGATTCAATTATTCAGTCTAGAGATAAATTATTTTCACTTCAATTGCTATTAAGCAAAGGAGTCAAAATACCAACCACAGGATTTGCAAGTTCGCCATTAGACACAAATGACTTGATAGAAATGGTTGGTGGATCTCCATTGATTGTAAAGCTGTTGGAAGGAACGCAAGGCAAAGGTGTCGTATTAGCCGAAACGAAAAAAGCAGCTGAGAGTGTTATTAATGCTTTTAAAAGTTTGAAAGCCAATATTTTAGTACAAGAGTTTATCAAAGAGGCCGATGGAAAGGATATTCGTTGTTTTGTAATTGACGGAAAGGTTGTTGCCTCGATGCAACGTACTGCTCCCCCTGGTGAATTTCGTGCAAACGTTCATTTAGGCGGTACTACAGCTTTAATTAAAGCCACCACTGAAGAACGTAAACTTGCAATTAAAGCAACTAAAGCGATGGGGCTAAGTGTTGCAGGTGTAGATCTGATTCGATCATCAAGTGGCCCATTAGTTCTTGAGGTTAACTCATCACCTGGTTTAGAAGGGATCGAAGCAGCAACACAAAAAGATATTGCACAAATGATGATTAAATCAATTGAGAAAAAGTGTAATTATATTGCGATGTG
>Ga0233438_10001497_pt1 | contig 25472 bp, 26 predicted proteins | sample SI_123_September_FD_182720 | JGI IMG/M metagenome (GOLD analysis project Ga0233438, IMG submission 182720) | Seawater microbial communities from Saanich Inlet, British Columbia, Canada - SI_123_September2016_10_MG | ecosystem: Environmental > Aquatic > Marine > Inlet | place: Canada: British...
CATCTTCGGCGCCCACCCATTTAATTAACGCCGCATCCATCTCAGCGTGGTCTGCCAGTACATCAACCCAACCGGCGGCCAGCAGGGTCTCCGCCAGATCATTTCCTGCCGCGTCTAATTGCTCCGGGAATGTCGCGATAAACGCATCCATCGACCCTGGCGCCATGCCGCGGCCCGATTCCGCCAGCGCGGCATAAGCGGACCATAACCCCGTCAGCCAGCGGGTAATCACCTCCCGTTCGCCGTCTGACATGTCGTCACGCAAATACGGCTCAACAGCGGATTTATTGTCTCCCGCTCGAAAGACATGCATGGTGACCCGCACTCGTTCTAAAAACGTGCGCAGATAAGCTCGATAAACGGAGAAGCCCTCCAAAAATAGCCCACCCTCTGGATGCAGAAACACCTGGTCCGCCTGCGCGGCCAATAAGTAATTGGCCTGAGAATAAAAATCTGCCTTCGCGATAACTGGCTTACCGGTACTTTTGAACTCTGCGATCGCCGCACTGACCTCTAATGTTTGACTGGTCGTCGGGCCCGCTACGTTTTCTAGGTCGAGCACCACAGCACTGATACGGTCATCCTCTGCTGCCCGTCGAATCGCGCTAATGACGTCTTGGAGCACGGTCGGCTGCTGGTAGTCTTGGCTCAGGAAGGCAGCCAGCGGATCTAAGGCCGGAGCGTCTTCCACCAATGCGCCCGCTGGTGCAATCAGCAGCGCCGCCTTGTCGGGAAGGGACTCCGGACCAGCATCGCCCCGACTCAGGCTGAACGCCGCTATAAAAACACCGAAAAAAATCAGTGGCACCAATACTGAAATGACGCGACTCACGCCACTTAACAAGCGCCAGATGGCTTTAAAAAATCGCAGTATCAAAACAACGTCTCCCTATTCATCGGATCGTAATATGGCGAAGCTTCGCCACGCGCTCAATAGTCATTATCCAGCTGCCAGACGAGTCTCTCGGCCGCGGTATCGGATATATAGCATGCAACTGATAAACAACGTCACAACCAGCGTGAGCCCCGCAACAGAGAGTCCATCAGCTTGATATGCAAAAACGGCCTCAACAGCGGAAATAAAGTAAAACAATAAAATCAGATCAAACCAAATAAACAGCTTGAGAGAATCGCGTGTCGCCGCCCAGAGAAAACAAAGTAGCGGTAAGCACCTCAGCCCCGTCAGTGCCCAAGTGCCAGCGAATCGTTCTACGTCAGCCGCTTGCTGTACCAGCAACCCAAACCAACTTAGCCACATGAGCCACCATAACGCCTGACTCAGCTGACCTCTTTTTTGCTTCTGCTTCATTCAACCTCGCTCTTGCTATTGACCGCGCAACGCCCATTCCGCGACGCGTTTACCTAAGGCACGGCAAATCGCCGATTCCCTGTCATCTAGCGCCCGATCTCCTCCCTCAGTGGACCAATGACTGGCCCCGTAAGGGGTTCCGCCCGCCGTCGTTTGGCGTAACTCTGGTACCGAGTAGGGGACGCCCACTACCACCATTCCGTGGTGTATCAGTGGCAGCATCATGCTCAGCAGTGTGGATTCTTGACCGCCATGTAAAGAACTGGTCGAAGTAAATAAACCTGCTGGTTTATCGATCAAACTCCCCTGCATCCAGAGCGCGCTGGTGTCATCGAAAAACTGCTTCATCGGCGCCGCCATATTGCCAAATCGGGTCGGACTTCCCACAACCAAACCCGCGCATCCTTTCAGGTCCTCTTGGGTTGCCACAATCGGCGTGTCGGCTGACTCTGAGGTCGGAGATGCCAATGATGGCACTGTTCTCACCCGCGCCTGAATCCCCTGAACACACTCAACGCCCCTCGCGATGTGCCGCGCCATCGCCGCGGTCGCGCCGCCGCGACTGTAATACACCACTAATATATAAGGTTCTGTCAACACAACTACAATCCATCATGGGTGACTCGACGAGTCGTCAGACACCACGTTACAGTAACGCGACACAGTTAAGGTCTTTGGGCAATGGTAACGCATCCGCGACTTCACAATCTGGCATCCCGAATACGCTACCTCATCAAACGCTGCGTAGACGACCGCCTGAGCGCCAGCGCCGCCGCGCTGACCTACGTCAGTTTATTCGCTTTGGTGCCATTATTAACCGTGACGCTCTCTATTGCCTCGGCATTGCCCGCAGCGGGAAATATCGAGGCCAAGGTAGACGATTTCCTGCTGCAATTTCTGTTACCCGAAAGCTCAACCCAAGTCGTGGCATATTTGAGCACGTTTATCGCGCAAGCCAGATCGCTGACCCTATTTGGCGTCGCCATTCTCCTGATTACCGCTATCTTGATGCTGCGCAACGTCGAGCAAGCGCTCAACGACATTTGGCGCAACCAAGCCAATCGCAAACCGCTACATAGCTTTTTACTGTACTGGGCTGTATTGAGTTTAGGACCAGCCGCCATCGGATTGGGCTTAGGATTACGTGCTTTTCTGTTTGCCACCACCAATGAGTGGGGCGGACTGCAACACTCCGGCATCGGCGCCATATTGGTGGGCCTGCTGCCCTTCGTGATCAGCACGATCGGACTGACCGCTTTGTATGCGGCAGTACCCAATTGTCAGGTCCCCCTCAGGCACGCGTTTATCGGGGGTCTCTTCGCGGCGACCACCTTCACTATTGCTCGCATGGCGTTCACGGCAGTCATGGCTCAGTCCAGCTTCAGTCTCGTTTACGGTGCCTTTGCTACGGCGCCACTCTTTCTGCTTTGGATTTACATCACGTGGATCATCGTGCTCCTCGGTGCGGTCATCACCCATGGCATGTCTGCTTACCAAACTACCGAACAGGCGCAAACACCCACTTTGATGAAGGCGCTCAGTATTCTTTACCTCTTCTGGCGAGCACAGCAGGAAGGTCGAGGCATGCCTGAGCTTGAAATCATTGGCCCCAATGATCTTTTGCCCGGCCGGATAGACGCTGATAGCTGGCGGCACATTCGAGATTCACTGATCGCAGCGCGACTGCTCAAAAGACTCGATAGAGGACATTATCTGCTGAGCAAAGATCTTCATACCGTGACGCTTGCAGGCCTTGCCGACCTCATTCGTGCAGAGCCCGGATACCGACTCACCGGATCATCCCTGCCCTGGCAACAAACCGCTGCGACACTGCTCAATGACAACAAGGATCATGAAAGCCAATGTCTCAATGTCTCCCTCGCTGACTTGTTCGTGACGCCAAAGGTTTGAATTGAACATGACACGGCGCCTCATAATAATTGCTCTCGGAGGCGTGTTAACGCTCTCACTCATAAGCTGTGAGGATCAACACGCTGCGCTGCCAGCGGAAGGCCACTGGCGAATAGTGAACTATTGGGCTGTCTGGTGTAGCCCTTGTCGAGAAGAAATCCCAGAGCTCAACCGATTGCACGAAGGAACAGACTTAGTGGTTTATGCGGTCAATTATGATGGAAAGCAAGGTGAGGAATTGGCCTCGCAAGCAGCGACCCTGAACATCGAATTTACGATTCTCGCGCAGGATCCCGGTCCAGCGTTGGGGGTTGAGCGGCCTCGTGTGTTGCCCACGACACTGTTGGTTAACCCCGCCGGTAAAGTCACCGATACACTGGTTGGACCCCAGACCCAAGAAACGCTCTTAGCTATCTGGCGGACTCGCGCAGGCCATTAACTTTCTGCCGATCGTGCGCTGGTCTGTCCTTGGCAGTGGGACGGGAGCTGGAACTTGGACTTGGACTTGGACTTGGACTTGGACTTGGACTTGGACTTGGACTTGGACTTGGACTTGGACTTGGACTTGGACTTGGACTTGGACTTGGACTTGGACTTGGACTTGGATTGTTTTCGGCGCTTTTGAGCTGATTGTCGCCACTTTCTGCCTCAGCGTGGCTTACCCTGCTTCGAGTATGAGGGAGATCTGGTGCACGGTTTGCCGACGCTGCATGGCGTCATCGGGGGCAAAAAAAAGCCGGCTGTTAACAGCCGGCAATAAAGGAGCCACTCAAAACGGGGAGGACGTTTTCACTGTCGCCCTCACTGCCCAGACGTTTCCCTTGCGATGCACCCGCCGCCACCGCCATCTCAACAACACTTATTCAGACCGAGTGCCCGCGTAAAAGTTCCCAAAGTGGCAAATTATTTTTCGTTAATTGGCAAACCAACTCGCTGAACTGGTCTGACCGTCCCCAGAGGTGACAAAAATTTCCAGCTCGGTTAAATCACCGAGCGCTCCCTCAGTCAGCACTAGATCGAGCAAATAATGAGCCAAGGCCTCTACCGTCACATTCACAATCGGTAGCACCAGCGTTTCATCCACTGGAAACCGCAATGTCTTATCAGCAAACGTTGCGTGGTATTCGCCGTTTTCCTCGGCGATGCTTAACCAAGGAGACGCTCCCGGTAACAACATATATTCGTCATGCGCATCACACAGTTTTTGCAGACATCGTTTATAGAGATTGTAATCGGCGGAAAAACCGTTCTCCCCCATCTTCGCCACAATGCGCGCCGACACACCATAATTATGCCCGTGCAATCGCTCGCGTTCCGTCGCTGAAAAAATGGTGAAGTGTGCCGCCGAAAATTTGTGTGCTTGCTTGTCAATATGAAGCGTGGCGAGCTGGGTCATGGGCTCCCCCTAAAGTCAGAAAGGCGCTATGGTGTGGGATGAGATCGCAATCAGCAAGCCCTCATCGATCGGCTTGCGGCGCTAACCCGTACAATAACCACCACGAAACAGTTGATCATTTAAGCTGGAGATAAGATGAGTCCTCTCGCCATTCTGACGGGCGCCAGTTCAGGGATCGGTGCCGCAGCCGCTCAGCAATTTATTGACCAAGGGTATTCGGTGGTCAACATTTCCCGTCGCGATTGCCCTGTTCCTGGCGTCGAGACGCTTCACACCGATTTGGCTGACACGGCATCACTCACGAGCACTTGCGACACATTGGCGGCACGACTGCAGTCGCGAGAAGATCCTGCGCCTGTCTGCTTGGTGCACAACGCCTCGTTGATGCTCAAAGACCGGTGCGATACCACCGAGGACTCAGCACTGATGGAAGCCATCTCGGTTAACGTGCTAGGCATCAACACGCTCAATCGAAGCTTAATGTCATCACTGCCGCAGGGCTCCAGCATTCTCTTCGTGGGATCCACCCTATCAGAGAAGGCTGTCGCAGGCGCATTTAGCTACATTGTCAGCAAACACGCACAGCTGGGGATGATGCGGGCAACCTGCCAAGATCTCATGGGACGGGGTATTCATACCGCGATGATCTGCCCCGGCTTTACCGACACCAGCATGCTCCGTCAGCATGTTGGCAATGACGAGACGGTACTCGATAGCCTCGGCGCAATGAATAGCTTCGGGCGGCTTGTCTCGCCCGCTGAGATCGCCGACATGATTCTGTGGGCGCACCAGCATCCCGTGGTAAACGGATCGGTCATGCATGGCAACCTCGGGCAAATAGAACATTAAAATGGAAGCGATATCCGGCGAGATCACGGAGCGGCGCGAGCGCACTTTTTTAGTGCTGGCAGGTATCTTTTTATCGGCTATGACGTTGCTCAATGTGGTCGGCATCACCCGATTTATTCAGCTGGGCCCGCTAGCGCTCGCAGTGGGTGTATTGCCTTACCCACTCACTTTTCTTTGTACAGACCTCATCAGCGAGCTCTATGGGCGAGGGCGAGCCAACTTCTTGGTCAGTGTGGGCCTAGGCATTAACCTTCTGATTTTAGGCGTATTAACGCTAGGCGCCTTTGCGCCACCCGTGCCAGAAGCCGTCATGCCACCGTGGCAAGTGCTTCAGCTTTCAGAACCAGTCGCCTTGCCAAATGGGACGGTAGTTGAGTCTGAGGTCGGTCTCTTTCAACTGATTTATGCCACCACATCGGGCGCTGTCTTCGCCTCGATGATGGCTTACGTGGCAGCGCAATATTGCGATGTGCAGCTCTTTCACTTCTTGAAGCGAGTGACCCGCGGCAAGCATCTCTGGCTGAGGAACAACTTCAGCACCCTACTGAGTCAATTAGTGGATTCGGTCATGGTGATCGCCGTGACTTTTGGAGCGGCGTTCATGGCTGGTAGCATGACGCTGAGCACGCTGCTGACCCTCGTTGGCAGCAACTACGCCTTTAAAGCACTGTGCGCTTTGCTCGACACGATTCCTTTATATCTGGCCGTGCATTGGCTCCGAGGCTATTTAGCGCTTGCTCCGGGGGAATATGCCGTTAATCATCCGTCCGATTGAGTAGGTCCGATTCACGAATCAGTGGAATGGTAACGGGCCGACTCTGCGCTAAGCTCAGTCGGTCTAACTGCTCCATGAATTGCACCACCTTTTGCGCATCGCGGGGCAGCCTTAGCGCGCAGTATTGAAGCACCTCGTTGCTGAGCGTGATGCCCGCGGCCTCCGCGCGAAGGCGCAGCAGTGCGGCGATGTGCTCCTCAGAAAAGTGGGGCAGCTGAAAAATCGTCAGACTCGTCAAACGAGATCTCAAATCGGGTAGCAGAGCGCTCAATTGCGCCGGCGCCTTACTCGCCGCAACCAACAGTTGTACTCCAGACTCCATACAGCGGTTAAACAGCGTGAATAGTGGCTCCTGCCAACCCTCATCGTTTTCAATACAATCCATATCATCAATCGCCACGACACTCGCCAGATGCGCGTCAGCCAGCACCTGCTCGGGTGGAAAACACAGCAAATCAGCTAACGGCAAGTAGCGGGCATTATGACCCGCCATATCACAGCAGGCTTGCAAGACATGGCTTTTGCCAACATGTGCCCCCCCCCACAGATAAGCACTTTGTGACACCGGATGGCCCATCGACAGCCACTGCTCCATTGGCTGTGTATCGAGACGGCTGAGCCAGTTTTGCCAGGTCGCGAAATCCTCTCGTTGGATGGGCAAAGGAATCTGTTGGCCACCAATCGTCATAGCTTCACGCCCATGCCCCGTACCCGACAGTCATGAACCGTCCCACGACAGCAGCAAGCCGCCATCCGCGTCTGGATCGGTATTCACCCATTGCAAATCGGTTTGCGAAGCCATTAATCTGATCAGGCTGTCGGCGTCGTCCACGCCAAACAGCGATAAGCGCACGGTGTCGCCTTGTACCGCAATCGGCCTTACCTGCTCCAGCGTTTGAATACCGGCAACTAATTGCATCACCGCCTGATAATCTGACAAATTCACCACATTCTCGATACTAATCACCAACGGCTGACTGGCCGCTTGGGTTTTTAATTTAACCGCGAATAATCGGCGCATTTCAGCCATCGTCATCGCCAGCCCAGGCTCAATAAGGGCAGCACGGGTATCGGCCTGAATTGAAACCGATTGCTCAGCTGACTCGTGCAAATAGGTCCATTCAGCGATAGTACGATCTCCGCTAAGGCTGATTAAACGCCCCACTAAAAGATGGGTCATACCGTAACGCGCTGATGCCTCGACCACTGGGCCGTAGTCACGCCGCCACAGTGTATCGGGCGCTAACAGCGTGGCATCGGTAAGATCATAGAGCGGCCTGCGAAGGTTCAGACCTAACGCACTAAAAGCCGCCTCGAAGTCGACCCACAACGGCTGCTCAGTCTCGGTGTTACCAAATCGTCGCCCAGTAGCCTCATCAATCACCAACCAAAGGAGCACGGGAGGCCTCTCACCTGCCCATACCGTGCCGTTGGCCTCCCGAATCAACCCCTCTAGCAACACACGGTCGATATGCGCCACAAAGCGAATACGTCCCTCCACTCGCTCGAACTGATAGAGCGCCAACTGGGAACGCGCCGACGCTAGCGCTTTCTGAATCGCGACATCGGATAGCAGTGCTGGATCACCAGACTGCTGGAGGACCACTTGCTTCAGAGCCTCTGTCGCTGCACGATCAATGGTTGCCTCACTGCGATCCTCTACGTCAATCCGCGTGATGAGCACGTCACTTTGTGATCGGACATCCGCACTCAACCCCACCGCACCGAAGAGGATCACCACCCAAATCCATTGGCATAGCATCAGAGTGTGACTGACACTACTACGACGGTTGCTCAAGTCTCTGCGCTGGGCTTTTTTTCGCACTCTGGTTCACCAATCATTCCGGATTAGATAAGGCTGACGACCTCTCGACTACGAAATGTCATCGATGTGGTCGGCAGGGCCAATCTCCCCCCTTAAGGTCAACTATTATCAACCAAAGCGAGCAGGATTGCTTTCCAGTACGCGATCGGCGCATTACTATCGCTACTCAGAGAATCGAGAAGCCCGAATGACTGAAGAAAAATCGTCTCCAACCTCACTCACTTACCGTGATGCCGGTGTTGATATTGATGCGGGCAATGCACTCGTCGAGCGGATTAAATCGGTCAGTCAGGCCACTCATCGTCCCGAAGTACTCAATGGCCTCGGTGGCTTTGGCGCTCTGTGTGCCATCCCTCCCGGCTATTCAGAGCCGATTTTGGTTTCCGGTACCGACGGTGTCGGGACTAAATTACGGCTCGCCATGGAGCTCGGCATTCATGACACGATTGGCATCGACCTTGTCGCAATGTGCAGTAACGATATCGCGGTCGTGGGCGCTGAACCCCTATTTTTTCTAGATTACTATGCCACTGGAAAATTAAATGTTGAGATCGCTGCGGCGGTGGTCTCAGGAATTGGTCGAGGCTGTGAGTTAGCCGGTGCCGCCTTGGTGGGCGGTGAAACGGCAGAGATGCCGGGCATGTATGAGGGCGAAGATTACGACCTAGCTGGGTTTTGTGTTGGCATTGTCGAAAAGGCTGACATTATTGACGGGGCCAACGTTCAACCGGGAGATGTATTGCTGGCACTCCCCTCCAGCGGACCGCACTCCAATGGTTACTCCTTGATTCGCAAGGTGCTAGAGCATACCGGCAGTCAACCCGACTCGGCCTGCGGAAACGTGTCCTTGGGACAAGCGCTACTGGCACCAACCACGATTTATAACCGCCCATTATTGGCACTTCAGCAAGAGGTCAAGATCAGCGCCATGGCACACATCACCGGTGGCGGGATTCTCGAAAACCTGCCCCGCGTCTTACCTCAGGGCATGGGTGCGACAATTCAGCGTGATAGCTGGGCGCTACCGGCTGTTTTTCAATGGCTTCAGAGCGGTGGCAACATTACCGATCAGGAAATGATGCGGACGTTTAACTGCGGTGTTGGAATGATCATTGTCCTCCCTGGCCCCGAAGCCGCTAAAGCACTGTCCGTGTTGGCGAGTCACGGCATCATGGGATGGGAGCTGGGTGCCATTGATGATAGCGATGCCGGGCTGAAGATCCATTGATGCTTTCCCCATGACACGACGTATTGTGGTGCTGCTGTCTGGCCGAGGATCCAATTTTCAGTCACTTCTCAACGCCAGTCTCACCGGGGAATTGTCGGGCAGCATTGATCTTGTGATCAGTAATCGACCGCAGGCTGGGGGGTTAGCGATTGCCAATAACGCCAATATCGATACTGCCCTAATAGACCATCAAGCCTACGCAACCCGGGATGCATTCGATGCTGACCTCGCAGGGGTCATTGACAGTGTGACACCCGACTTGATCGTTTTGGCTGGGTTTATGCGCATTTTGACCCAAAGCTTCGTCAGCCAGTTCGCTGGCCGATTACTCAATATACATCCCTCGCTCCTGCCGCTTTACCCGGGTCTTAATACGCATCAACGGGCATTAGATAACGGAGACACTCACGCCGGTGCCACCGTTCATTATGTGACCGGGGAACTCGACGGAGGTCCCTCTGTCATACAGGCGAAGGTACCGATTGAATCTGGCGATACGAAAGACCGGCTAGCGGACCGTATCCTCCAGGTTGAGCACCAGATTTATCCGCAAGCCGTCAACTGGCATCTGTCGGGACGGTTGGCGCTTCGAAACGGTGTGCTCTACAAAGACTCAGTCCCGCTGCCAGCAACAGGTGAATTATGGCGTGCCCCCTAATAAGGCAAATACTCTCAACCCTCTTGCTCCTTAGTGCGCTGATATCGGGCCAAACAGCCCATGCTGGCACTGCATTGCCGCTTTACGATGCCGAGTACCGTACTAAGGTCTCGGGCATCCGCATTACCCTGACGCGCTCACTCACCGAGGAACAAGGTCACTACCATCTGCAGCAATCTGGCAAAGCCTTTCTCGTTAAACTAAAGGAAGAGTCCCACTTCACGGTAGACGGTGATCAAATCATTGGCGATCATTTTAGCTATCAACTCAGCGGCGTCACCAAGCGACAACGAGAGGTCCATTACGACTCGAGTGCAGGCATCATTCGCAGCCTGCGTAAAAAAACCTGGACCGAGCACCCTTGGTCAGCTGATGTGCTCGATAGGCTCAGTCAACAAGAGCAAATGCGATTGCTGCTGATTCGAGCTGAGGCACCGCCAGAGCGAATGGCGCTGAAGGTGGTCGATGGCCCCAACATAAAGCTCAAGCGCTTCGAATTGGTGGAACAAGCCACTCTCGATACCCTTGCTGGCACTTTGAGAACTGTGCAATATCGCCTGATACATGATGATCCCGAGGAACGGAGCTCAGACACGTGGCTAGCCATCGATCATAGCTTTCTCATGGTCCGCACCGAGCATGAGGAGCGTGGCTCGAAAACGGTGGTCGAGATCAGTCAAGCGGTGATTGATGGCAGGCCACTGTCCGCCGACGTGGCGTCAAAAAACTAAGACGGCGTCGGCCTCAGGCGCGGGGTAGCGTCACGCCGCGCTGTCCTTGGTATTTTCCACCGCGATCCGCGTAACTGGTTTCACAGGTTTCGTCCGACTCAAAAAACAACATTTGCGCCACGCCCTCATTGGCATAAATCTTCGCCGGTAGCGTGGTGGTGTTTGAAAACTCCAACGTGACATGTCCTTCCCATTCAGGCTCGAGCGGTGTGACATTCACAATGATGCCGCAACGCGCATAGGTCGACTTGCCCAGACAAATCGTCAGGACGTTGCGCGGAATACGAAAGTACTCAACCGTGCAGGCCAGTGCAAACGAGTTAGGCGGGATAATGCATTCATCCCCCTCAACATGGACGAAGCTGTTCTCATCAAAGTGCTTCGGGTCAACGGTTGCCGAGTGAATATTCGTAAACACCTTGAACTCGCGTGAACAGCGCACATCATAGCCATAGCTCGAGGTGCCATAGGAGATTAACCGGCGGTCCCCCTCGGTACGAATCTGGCCTGGCTCAAAAGGCTCGATCATCCCCTCTTGCTCCGCCATTCTTCGAATCCATCGATCTGCTTTGATACTCACAGGTGCTTCTCCTTAGTGTGCCGCGATCGAGGCTTAAATGCCTCAATCACTCATACTGATCACAGGTCCGCTCGCAGGCTTTTGCTGCGCTAGCGAGTCCATCAGCGCAGTGGCTGCCTGCTGGTATATCTGTGCCTCCTGCCCCTCTGGCTCGGACACCACAATGGGGCGTCCTTGATCAGATTGCTCTCTTATCGCCCGACTGAGGGGGATCTGCGCCAATAAGGGGACTGCATAATGAGCCGCCAAATTTTCTCCGCCCGCCTCACCAAAAAGGGGCTCGGAGTGTCCGCAGGCAGGGCAGGTGTGGCTGGACATGTTTTCGATGAGTCCCAGTACCGGCACGTCGACCTTTTGAAACATCTCAATCCCCTTGCGGGCATCGAGCAAGGCAATATCTTGCGGCGTTGTCACAATGACAGCGCCCGACAACGTCGCACGTTGCGACAGCGTGAGCTGGATGTCACCGGTTCCGGGTGGCATATCGACCAGCAGCAGGTCAATGTCGCCCCATAGCGTTTTCTCCAATAACTGACTGAGGGCTGAACTGGCCATCGGCCCGCGCCAAACCATGGGTGTTTCTGCCGTTGTCAGATAGCCCATGGACATGGTCTTCAAGCCATAGGCTTCAATCGGCAATAAAAACTCTCCATCCTGTTGGTCAGGCGTCCTATTGTCGGCGACCCCGAGCATATGCTGTTGGCTCGGACCGTAAATATCGGCATCGAGCAGGCCCACGGACAGCCCCTGCTGGCTTAGCGCCACCGCTAAATTGGTTGTCACTGTTGATTTGCCGACACCGCCCTTACCTGAGGCGACGGCGACCACTTGCCGAGAAGACGACACCACCGGAATTCCTTGCATGACTTGATTGCGGGAGTATACCCCCTCAGCACGGGTATCCGATCACTGCCTGAGAGCGAAAAGACCTAAAATCCGGTAGACTCCGCGCCACTGTTTATGGGACCGCGAAACGCATGAATGCCGGCGCAAGAAAAATACTGGTGACCTCCGCATTACCCTATGCCAACTCCCCCCTGCACCTTGGGCATATGCTCGAACAAACCCAAACCGATATCTGGGTGCGCTTTCAACAATCTCGGGGCCATCATTGTCGTTACGTCTGTGCCGACGATGCGCACGGCACAGCGATTATGCTCTCCGCCGAGGCAGCGGGTAGAACACCTGAGGCCCATATCGCGGCGATTCAAGCACATCATGAGCGGGATTCTGCTGGGTTTTTGATTCAATTTGACCACTATCATTCAACCCATTCGGAGGAAAATCGTCGCTGGTCTGAGACCATCTTTCAGCGACTCGAAGCGGGCGGGCACATCCACCGTCGTGAAATCACACAGGCGTTTGATCCCGAGAAATCATTATTCCTTGCGGACCGTTTTATCAAGGGAACCTGCCCAAAGTGTCGCGCACCTGACCAGTATGGCGACAACTGTGAAGCCTGCGGTGCCACGTATGCTCCGGCTGACCTAATAGATCCGGTCTCTGCACTCTCGGGCGCCACGCCGGTGAACAAGGCGTCCGACCATCTGTTTTTTAAACTGGGCGACTTTGAAACGTTGTTGACCACATGGATTAATAGCGGACAGCTACAAGCTCCCATTGCCAACAAATTGCGCGAGTGGCTAGACAACGGGCTGCAAGATTGGGATATCAGCCGAGATGCTCCCTACTTTGGCTTCGAGATCCCCGGTTACCCGGACAAATATTTTTACGTCTGGCTAGACGCACCTATTGGCTACATCGCCAGTCACGAAGTCCTTTGCCAACAAGAGGGCGATGATTTCGACGCCTATTGGCTGCCGGGCGGCGATACGGAGTTGTATCACTTTATCGGCAAAGACATTGTCAATTTCCACGGCTTATTCTGGCCCGCGATGCTCGATAGTGCAGGCCTGAGGCAACCTACCGCAGTCTATGCCCATGGCTTCCTCACGGTTAACGGCGTCAAAATGTCTAAAAGCCGGGGCACCTTTATCCTAGCCGAAACCTATTTGGCCCATCTGGACCCAGAATATCTCCGCTATTACTTCGCCGCCAAATTATCGAGTGGCGTCGATGATATCGACCTCAACCTCGACGATTTTGTGCAGCGCGTCAATGCTGACCTCATCGGTAAAGTGGTTAATATCGCGAGTCGTTGCGCCGGCTTTCTGCGAAAGAAATTCGATAACAAACTCAGCGCCAACTGCAGTGAGCCTGAACTGGTGCAGTCTTTTATTGACGCTGGAGATTCAATTGCCGCGCTCTATGAGGCCCGTGAATTCAATCGAGCGATGCGTGAAGTGATCGCACTCGCTGATCGTGCCAACCAGTACATTGATGATAAAAAGCCATGGGTAATGGCTAAGGACGAAGCGCAAGCAAGCGCTGTTCAAGAGGTCTGCTCCGTTGGTATTAACCTCTTCCGCGTGCTCGCCACGTACCTCAAGCCCGTGCTGCCCAACATGGCGCAAAAATCCGAGGCTTTTTTGTGCACCTCGTTGGACTGGACAGCATTAGAGACACCGCTCGTCCAGCATCAGCTGGCCCCCTTTGAGCCCTTGTTACAGCGAGTTGACGCAGAAGTGGTCGCCGCCATGGTGGACGCCAGTAAAAGAGACGCCTAAAGCACCACATACTTCCTACCAGTCACCTGATATATTCCTTATCATTGAAGGCTTAATGGAACAGCTGTCTACCGCTGGGGGACCACATGCTGGGTGATATCGCGCTACTGCTTGTCGGTGCGGTCTTGGTCAATAATTTTGTCTTGGTACAGTTTCTCGGGCTGTGCCCCTTTATGGGCGTCTCCAACAAACTGGAGACGGCCATGGGTATGTCGGTGGCGACAACCTTTGTCTTGACCCTGGCATCAGTTTGCAGCTACCTGACTTATAACTACCTGCTGATTCCCTTGGAACTCGAATACCTGCGCACCATCAGCTTTATTTTGGTAATCGCAGTGGTCGTGCAATTTACAGAGATGGTCGTGCGGAAAACCAGCCCGCTCTTACATCGTGTCTTGGGCGTATTTTTGCCCCTGATCACCACCAACTGCGCCGTCTTAGGTGTGGCGCTCCTCAACATTAACCAAGCGCACAATTTTATTGAATCATTGTTCTATGGCTTAGGTGCGGCGCTGGGCTTTTCGCTTGCCCTGATTTTGTTTGCTGCGATGCGTGAACGCCTCGCTGTGGCAGACGTCCCTGAACCGTTTCAAGGTGCCGCCATTGGTATGATCACAGCAGGTCTCGCCTCGCTGGCCTTTATGGGCTTCGCTGGTCTCATCTGATGATAGCTGCGCTCACAGAACAGCCCTTGCTGATCGCGTTGCTCGCGCTCCTCAGTCTGGGCGGCATCTTTGGCGCCCTGCTTGGATTCGCTGCAGTGCGGTTTCGTGTGGAAGGCAATCCCATTAGTGAACAAATCAATGCCCTGCTCCCGCAAACCCAGTGCGGTCAATGTGGTTATCCTGGATGCCGGCCCTACTCCGAAGCCATCACTGCGGGCGATGCGATTAACAAGTGCCCACCCGGTGGCGAGGAAACCATTCAAGCGCTCGCCGATCTACTCGATGTTGAGCCACAGCCATTAGACGCCGAACATGGCACTGAAAAAGCGCCAGTGGTTGCGTGGATTCGTGAAGCGGAGTGTATCGGTTGCACCAAGTGTATTCAGGCCTGTCCCGTCGACGCCATCCTGGGCGCCGCAAAAGTGATGCATACGGTCATTGCAGACGAATGCACCGGCTGCGACCTCTGCTTAGACCCTTGTCCTGTGGACTGTATTGATTTGATACCGCGCAAAGAGGGCATTGCATTTTGGCATTGGAATTTACCCACTGAGGAGGCAATACCTTCCAACATCATCGCCAGTGATACCCGTACTCGAGACGCGGCATGAGAGAGATTCACGATATTCACGGGGGGATCCACCCGCCAGAGCGAAAGACGCTATCGCGACCCGGCGAACTGCGCGATGCGACCCTCCCCGCTCGCTTGGTGTTGCCACTACGACAGCATTTGGGCGTTCCTGCCAAAGCCATTGTCGAAGTGGGAGACGCTGTACTCGGAGGGCAAGTACTCGCCCAAGCACAAGGCGTCATGAGTGTGCCGGTGCACGCTCCCACCTCTGGGACAATTAGTGCCATTGAATCGCGCCCCATTGCGCACGCGTCGGGGCTCGAGGACACCTGCATTGTCCTTGAGACCGATGGCGCCGATGAGTCGATCCGGTGCGAGGGCATCCCCGAGTGGCAAACAATAGCGCCTTCGCTATTGGTTGAGCGCATTCGTGAGGCGGGCATTGCCGGCATGGGCGGTGCGGGCTTCCCAACCGCTGTCAAACTCAATCCAGGCGCTACGAAACCCATCGACACGCTGATGATCAACGGCACTGAGTGCGAGCCTTACATCACTGCCGACGATACCTTGATGCAGTGCCAGGCGGACGCGTTAGTAGAGGGCGCCAAAATTCTTGCCTATGTAGTGGGTGCCGAGCGTGTTGTCATTGGCATTGAAGACAACAAACCAGCAGCGATCTCCCGCGTGACGGCGGCGGTGCAAAATGCCGGTGCCGACATTGAGGTGGCGAGCTTCCCGACCAAGTACCCCTCGGGCGGGGAAAAGCAATTTATCGAAATCCTAACCGGCCAGCAGGTGCCTTCGGGCGGCATTCCGGCTGACATTGGTTTGGTCTGCGTGAATCCCGGCACTGCTGTGGCAGCTAAAGAAGCGATTGTCGACGGTAAACCCCTGACACACCGAATTGTCACACTGACTGGCGAGGCGCTTGGGAAACCCGGTAACGTGACCGCCTGCATTGGCACACCGATTGCGCACCTTTTGGGGGATGCCTCGCTGTCTGCAGAGGAACGTCAGCGCATCATCCACGGCGGCCCAATGATGGGCTTTGCCGTCTCGGATCTAGATGCACCCATTACCAAAATCACCAATTGCCTGCTGGCACCCACTGCCCGCGAATTACCGCCACCGGCGCCGGCAAAACCCTGTATCCGCTGTGGGCACTGCGCAGAGGCCTGCCCCGCCTCATTGTTACCGCAGCAGCTTTATTGGTATGCGCGCGCTAAAGATCACGAACAGCTATCGGAACATCGGCTGCTCGACTGCATCGAGTGCGGTGCCTGTGCCTACGTCTGTCCGAGCCAGATTCCACTAGTACAGTACTACCGCGCAGCCAAAGGACAAATGCGAGATAGCGAGCAAGAAAAGCGTCGTTCCGATAACTCTCGCGAGCGATTCGAAGCGCGGCAAACTCGCCTTGAGGCAGAAGCCCTCGCGAAAGAAGCTAAGCGAGCAGCACGTAAGGCAGCCGCCCAAGAGAAAGCAGCGCAAGACGGCGTGGATCCCATTCAAGCTGCTATCGAGCGAGCTCAAGCACGCAAAATAGAACAAGGCGAGACGCCGTGAGTTTGCTGCGCGTCACATCGCCCCATGTCTCTGGGCAGCACCAGGTATCGGCGGTGATGCGAGATGTCCTCTTCGCTACGCTGCCCGGCATCATCATACTGACTTGGTTTTTTGGTCCGGGGACCTTGATCAATATTCTGTTGGGGGCGCTGGTCGCCTTGATCACAGAATACGCAGTCACTGCATTGAGAGGCCAAAACCCGCGCATCGCAGTCAGTGATCTCAGCATTTTGGTCACTTCAACCCTGCTGTGTATCGCCCTGCCACCCTATGCGCCATGGTGGCTGATCGTGCTGGGTGTGATCATGGCCGTGCTACTCGGCAAACACGTTTTTGGTGGGCTGGGCTACAACCCCTTCAATCCTGCGATGGTCGGTTACGTGGTGTTGCTCATTTCCTTCCCCGTGCAGATGAGCAGCTGGGCAACTCCGAGAGGGCTGGCCGAAGTCCCAGGTTTGCTCGACACCCTGAGACATCTTTTTCTCCCCGACACCATTGACGGCGTCACAGCAGCGACGCCACTCGATTTGTTACGACAAAATACAGGCCTTTTATTTAAAGACTTAATCGCCAGTCGTCCTGAACTGACTGGCTGGGGCGGCGTGGGCTGGTTTGAAGTGAATCTCGCCTTCCTAGCGGGCGGTGCTTGGCTGTTGTATCGGCGTATCTTCACCTGGCATGCTCCCCTGGCGATGCTCGCGGCGCTCGGCCTCTGCGCGCTGATCGGCTACGATGGCGGCAGCTCAGAAAGTGGTGGTAGCGCACTGTTTCATTTATTCAGCGGCGCAACCATGTTCGCGGCGTTTTTCATCATTACCGACCCTGTCAGCTCCGCCGTGTCCAACAAGGGGCGGTTGATATTCGGCGCCTTGATCGGTCTCCTAATTTATCTCATTCGCACACTTGGGAATTACCCTGATGCGGTGGCGTTTGCGGTGCTGATTTTGAATTTTTGTGCGCCCTTTATCGACCACTACACTCAACCTGCTGTGTATGGCACTCGGAGCAACGACTGATGAAGTGGCTAGCGTCAATTGGATTGAGTGGCACGGTCCTCGCGTTGTTTGCAGCCGTGACATCAATCGCAATCGGATGGACCTATTTAAGCACTGAAGAACAAATCGAAGTGGCCATTCGCCGTGCGGAAGCTCAGCAATTGTTAGAAATATTTCCGATTGGGACCCATGATAATGAGCTCGTCGATGACACTTTTTCCATCGCCAGCAATACGGCACTGCTCGGTTTGCGCGAGATGCGCCAGGGCTATCGCGTGAGACTGAGTGGTCGCACTGTGGGGGTTATCATCCCAACGACTGCGCGAGATGGCTACAGCGGCGATATTAGAGCCCTGGTGGGGATTCGCAGCGATGGATCGGTGGCCGGTGTCCGTGTGGTCGCGCATCGTGAGACACCCGGCTTAGGCGATAAAGTGGAACTCAGAAAATCAGCATGGGTGCTAGGATTCAACGATCGAAGCCTCAGCAACCCAGCGCTAAATAGCTGGAGTGTCAAAAAAGAAGGCGGCGCGTTTGATCAGTTCACCGGTGCAACCGTGACGCCAATGGCGGTGATCCTCGCCACACGCAGGGCGCTCGAGTACGCTACCCTAAATGCCGACACGCTCTTTGAATCAGCTGGTGACCCATCATGACCGATCTCTCAATGGCAACCCCCTCATGAGCAGTCCCTCATTTCAACAACTCACTCTAAATGGATTGTGGAAAAATAATCCAGCGTTAGTACAGCTGCTGGGCCTTTGCCCGCTGCTTGCGGTCACCGCTTCCACGGTCAATGCACTGGGGCTCGCCGCCGCAACCTTATTCGTACTGATCGTCTCCAATACGGCGGTTTCTGTCATTCGCACTATCGTCTCAGATACGATACGACTGCCCGTCTTTGTCATGATCATCGCCGCCGCTGTCACGGTGACAGAACTGCTGATGCAAGCCTATAGCTATGAGCTCTATCAGATTTTGGGCATTTTCTTACCGCTGATCACAACCAACTGCATCATCCTCGGCAGGGCAGACGCATTTGCTCGCAAAAATGCAGTGCCAGTCGCGTTATATGACGGGTTTATTATGGGCGTTGGCTTTGGAGCCGTATTGGTCTTACTGGGGGCCATTCGTGAGCTGCTAGGAACCGGCGCATTGTTTGCAGACATGCAACTACTATTTGGCCCCAGTGCAGCCGCATGGCGCTGGCAGGTGTTTGCCGTGGAATACCCCTTTCTTGTCGCCATATTACCGCCAGGAGCTTTCCTGGTGACCGGCTGCCTGATCGCTTTAAAAAACCAGATCGACACTTCGCTGGAGAGACGAGCACAAGCGAAGGCCGCCGCCCCGGTCGCAGGCAGCAAGCGGGTTCGTGTGACCGGTTCGATCTCCTAGCCGCCCAGCGAGCGACTGGCTCAAGGGGCCGTCCCCACAAGCCTCTTACACTAGGGGCCTGTCGCCCCGAGGTCATGCACCTAAAGGCGCCTTGACCTGGGGACCTTAAGTCACGGAACCTTACGTCAGAGAACCTTACGTCAGAGAACCTTACGTCAGAGAACCTTAAGCCTAGGCACTTTCACCTGAGAAGTTTTCCCCTGATGAGGCTCAATTTAAGGGGCAGGCGTAGAAAGGCCTTTCTCTGTGTTGCTTTGCTGGAAACCCTTTCCTTAGTGGCACCCACGCAACAGGCAGCGCCTCGCAATGCGGTGGTAAAGCCGCTGAGAACCAAAACCAGACCCTATACAACGCGCACTGGCTGGGGGCGTCACTGCCCTGCGATGGCGTCACCGGGTACCAGCGTACCGAGTATCTCTGCAACCGCTGCATCGTCCATGCCAGCATCCTCTTGCTCACAGATGTAAGTCACGTAGAGGAGCACAGACTGATGGCTGAGGTACCACTCCCGAACCCACGTCTCGTCCTCTTCAAAAAACCCAGACACGCCCGTAAAGGCGCCAAACTCAACCGCTGACCAGTCAGTGATCTCTGGTGACTCGACATTGGCTAACTGGACCGTACTGCTCGACTCGTCAGCACCGCTGTCGCGGATCAAAGTCGTTAACGCCAACTCACCAATCTCATCTTGGTCAAAAATGCGGATGACATCATCCTCTTGTTCGGCGGACCATTCGGGCGGCAACATGAGACACCAGTAATCCGTTTCGATAATGTTCATCAGAGACTTCCGTTTTCAGACAAATCACACGTCATTAGGATCGCATCCTCGCGACCTGACTCAGAAGGGTAATAATTACGCCGCCTTCCGCTCCGCACAAACCCGGTTTTTTTGTAGAGCGCCCGCGCCGCGCCATTGGATTCTCTCACCTCTAGCTCTACTGTCCTGATACCGAGGTTAATCAGGGCCGATGATGACTGCTCTAAGATAGTCCGCCCTATGCCCAGCCCACGAGCGGATGGCGCGACGATCAGGTCAATGAGCTCAGCGTGGGTGCCAGTAGACAAATACCAAATGGCTGCAGTGACCTGATCCGCATCCGCTGTATACCACGCTCGGCAAGCAGGCTGCTTCAACAAATCGGCCAAAAAAGGGAGACCAGGATGAGCATCTGGTGGATACAAGTCGATCAACGTTGCGAGCGCGTCGCTCGGAGTCAGCGGGTACAGCACAATGCCGCCTCAAACACGTTGTTGCAGGGGTTTCAGCACAGCCCATGCCGACCGCTTACAGGTACCCTCTCGTAACATCGCTAGGGTGGAGGGCAATTCATACACCGGCGCCTGCAAAGCGGGTAATGCGGCAACCTGACCCAACTGGATAATAATTCGGGCATCGTGATCCGTTATCAGACGCTGCAAGAAGCCAGTGAGTATGCCGGTCAATCCCCCCGAGTGAGCGGATAATGCGGGCCCAGACCTCGGCGGCCAGTCAAACTGCTGGTGCACAGTACGGACGTCGGGTCCTCTGATCGCACGCGCCATCGCACCGATTAGCTGCAATTGCTCTCGCCTTAACAGTTGGTCTTCCAGTGTTTCGATCCATAGCACGTCACCCGTTATCGCCATCAGCAAAGATAACGGTGCCTCACTCGCACTGCGCTGGTTTTCTGGGCTAGTCTGAGTCGAGGTGCCCTGTGGCGATAGCGAAACGATGTCGCGCTGATCACTGTCCGGCCCGGCCGGCGCCTCTTGAATCGGCAGCGCGTGATCGGTTCTTAATCGCTGTCGAAGCCCATCGCCCGGCTTGTCTGCCGTCGCCATTCGTGACTCGAAAACGGTGGCAACCTCAACTGGCACTGTCGGTTCGAGCTGCCTAACGGTCGCTTTGGCACCGATCGCATCAAACCGACTCACCAAGGGCATAATGCCAAGGTGATCGAGCAGGACGCGTCGCGCGCATTCTCGCCGCCAAGCCTCGTCGCTGGCCATGCTGTTGCTTTCTTGAGAATCAGTCATCGCGAGAGTATCGCATGGTCTTGTCTTCAACCGAACCAGCGCCAGCCCCAGCGACTAAAAAATCGAACAGCGCTGGATATGAACCAATAGATATGCGACCACCCTTTTCGATAGGCGTCTCCTCCATGATGGATGACCTGAATGTCCCCATGCTCCATCACGGCGCCGTATCCTGATAACCTCAGCGATAAGTCGTAATCTTCAAAATACAGAAAGTAAGATTCATCAAACCCCTGCACGGTATCGAGGTGTGCGCGATTGACCCACAGACAACAGCCCGACGCTAGCGGGATTGGCCGCAGCTGAGTGTCCGCCGGTAAATCGCGGAGTTCGTAACGTGCCGCGCTCTTCGTGCTCAGACGCTTGACCCATTGAGGCGCAAAGGCGCGCACGCCGAGGCCCCAAACCGAGGGGTAGTCTTTTGCGAGGTAGACGTTCCGCCCAGTCCCGCTCAGCCCGAGCGGCGCCAATAAGGCAATATCCTGCCGGTTGGCTAGGGTTTCCATCGCAATGCGCATCGCCTCGGTATCCAGCTCTACATCAGGATTCAATAAGAGATGAATACGACTCTTTACCGCCTGCAACGCCTGATTGTGCCCACCACCGTAACCCTTGTTTTGCGTCGACCTGATCACAGTGATCTGGAGAACCCCTCCCTCGTAGCGGTCGCATAAAGCCTGACACCGCAACGCGTAATCTTGGTCGACACTATTATCCACGCACACCAGAGCGACGGGCGCTAAATCAGCTCGAAGAACAGCAGCAACCAACGAGTCCAGTAATTTTCGAAGTTGTTCCAGCGGGCTGTGGAATAAGACCACGCTCATGGCTAAATCAGGTAATGGTGATGTCGGGTTCGGGCGCATCGCGACAGAATAACAGCGTCGTTTGATCGTGAACATGCGCGCACTGGCATTGGGCCGACCCGGTCTGGGCACTAATCCATAGGTATTATCTGCGGAGCATGATACGGTGATCACCACTGTAACTTGTGAAGGATCATAAGGTGCAGTGGCGGTTATTTGGCTTCAGTCGATGAAATGGATTTCGGAGAACGACGATGATCAAGCAATGGATCAAGCGCACTACCCTTCTAATACTGACCATTCTGGCAATGACCCTCTTTACCGCATGCGGCGGAGGCGGTGACAGCGGGAGCGATTCGGGCAGCGGTTTTGTCCCACCGCCCGTTCAGGCGCCCCAAGGCGCCACCATCAGCATCACGTTAACAGATATCAATTCCCAATCGATCACCGAAATCAACCCCCTCACGCAGGGCGTCATCCGCATTGTCGTCACCGATGCCGATGATAATCCAGTGGCGAACGAGGTCATATCAGCCACCACCACCTTGGGACGCGTCATACCTGAGACGGGTACCGCACTCACCGATGACAATGGCGTCGCCGTGCTGTACGTCACGGCCGATGGTATCGATGGGGCGGGAACGCTAACGGCTTCGTTGACCTTCAATGAAGTGGAATCAGCGGGTTCCATCAACTTCTCGGTCACGACAAAAGTCGAGCAGTCGGTGCGCAAAATCGGCCATATCACGAGTGCTGGTGCCTTTGTTGATGGCATCATCAAAGTCGAACCATCAGGTCAAGTCTCCCCAGGAGGCACAGCCGCCCTCTCAGTGGTGGTGGTCGATGACAATAATGACCTAGTCACCACAGAGGAAAGCATCACGTTCACCAGCAACTGCTTGTTTGGTAACCAGGCCGTGTTAGATCCTCCCAACCCAGTCAAGCTAGGCTCCACGATCACTGTTAATTTTACGATCAACGGGTGCAAGGGAACCGAAATTGTCACGGCTACGCTCGCTTCCTCGGGTGCTGAGGCAACCGGAACGGTCAGTATTGCGCCTGTACAAGGTGAACTGATTCGCTTTGACGAGCAACAGACCAGTGCGGCCCTGATTGCGATACGCGGCACGGGTTCCGCGTCGGATATTTCAGAATCGGCGGATGTCTTTTTTCAAGTGACCGATGCGGCGCTTAACCCTGTGGTAGATGCAAGGGTCAACTTCTCCCTGCTGCAATCAGTGGGCAACTCTGCTCTGGCTTGCGCGGGCAAGCCATTTTGCGACTACCCAAATACCGAAGATGAGCGCGCCGAACGTTCTCGCCAGGACACCCAGCGTAGCGATGTCGAGGGGTACGTCTCCTCACGCGTGCTGTCTGGGTCAGTCGGGTCTTCTGTTCAGGTGCTGGCCTACGTAGACCTAAACGAGAACGGTAAGCGAGAAGAGAATGAAGCCAGCACCGTCTCGAAGGTGCTGATCGTCTCGACCGGCGTAGCAGACCAGAACTCCATTTCTTTGAGCGCAAAGCTACTGAACCCCTACGGCTCACGGGCATCAGAGTATGAGGGCGGCGCAAACTGCAACAGCCTCGGCACCAAGAACGACGCCTTTTACACCGGTGGGCTGGAGGCGGACGGTCTGTGCACCGATGTCATGATTAAGTTGGCAGACAAGTTCAATAATCCAGTACCTGATGGAACCGCTGCGATTTTGACCACTGAATTTGGTCGCATACAAGGCAGCTGCATCACTCAGGGCGGTGACTGCAGCGTGTCATGGACCAGCCAAAATCCCCGAGCATCAGCAACGGTTGGACAGTATTCGGCGCCCATTACGATTAATGAAAACCTTGATCCGACAACGCCCAACCGATACGACTGCCCCTCTCACTCTGCCAATCATGGTCCCTGTCCCGATGACATCGCCAGCCCTGCGGTCAATCCGCCTGGCGCACCGCGCGGCGGGCGTAGCACCCTCACTCTAATCGTCAACGGCGAAGAGAGCTTCGTGGATCGAAACGGGAACGGGTATTACGACTCGGGCGAGGTGTGGACAAACCTCACAGAAGCCTTCACCGATCACAACGAAGATGGTGTATTTACCCCTCAGCAAAGGGCCAACTGCTCGGACCCTCGTGTCGCTGACGATCTGTGTTTGGCGGGTTTCGAAGAGTTTTACTATGACTTTAATAACAACGGCCAATTTGATCTTAATGATACACCGCGAGCCGCTGCAGACAGTTCCTTACCGAACGGGCTATACAACGGCGTGCTGTGCCGCTCGGAGGATGAGGCAAGAGGTGTGTGTTCACGTAATCTAGTGCAACTCTCGCAGAACCTCGAAATCATTCTCAGCCCCGGTGAGCAAGACTACGATTTTTTGATTGTTGACCGGAACAGACGGGAGGCCAGCAGCGCGCTATACGGCGGCAATACCTACCAGCTCTACGTCTCTGACCTCTACAATAATCCTCCTCCGGCTCTCACCAACATTACCATCAAAGGCGGGGGTGGGTGCTCGGTCATCAATGAGGTCACCACGGTGCCGTTGCCCAGTAGCAATATCGCAGGTGCCTATGGCGTGAGTTTTGCCGTGGCTGCGGATATTGAGTCAGCGCTCTCACAATCTGACCCCGACCGGGTTGAGATTGCCCTGACCTTACCCAGTGGCAATGCGATTAAACGCAGTTATAACTGTCCCGTCACCAGACCCTGTGATCCCGATGACCCGGGTGCGGGCTTTTCTCCCAACTGTGGCTAATCTCGGTGCTGAGCAGTCAGGTGACCAGCTGCACTATTTTACTCCGCCAATAACCGTCGATAACCAGCCGCGTCGACCAGCGCGTTCATCCGCAAATTTGAAGCAAAAAAAACCCCCAGTCCATAGACTGGGGGGTTCTTTTTTAGAAGCCTGGCGATGACCTACTCTCACATGGGGAAACCCCACACTACCATCGGCGATGCACCGTTTCACTGCTGAGTTCGGAATGGATCAGGTGGTTCCAGTACTCTATTGTCGCCAGGCAAACAGGTATGAACGGCAATAGCGAACTAAGTACCATTCAAATAGGGCGGTAAATTAAAGCTGAGTCAGTCGGGCGATTACCTCGACACACACTATGACTTGATCACAACACGTTCTGTCATCCCCGAAGGGCAGAACCATCACGCTTTCACGCGATGCCGATGTCTTCTGAATGTCTTTTAAAAACGACATTACAAATAACTTGGATTATATGGTCAAGCCGCACGAGCAATTAGTACTGGTTAGCTCAACGCTTTACAGCGCTTCCACACCCAGCCTATCAACGTCCTAGTCTTGGACGGCTCTTAAGGACCCTCAAGGGGTCGGGGAGAACTAGTCTTGGGAGGGGCTTCCCGCTTAGATGCTTTCAGCGGTTATCCCGTCCGAACGTAGCTACCCGGCAATGCGACTGGCGTCACAACCGGAACACCAGAGGTTCGTCCACTCCGGTCCTCTCGTACTAGGAGCAGCTTCCCTCAATTCTCCAACGCCCACGGCAGATAGGGACCGAACTGTCTCACGACGTTCTAAACCCAGCTCGCG